>RCNC010000023.1_pt1 | contig 67347 bp, 56 predicted proteins | sample 2041301 | NCBI WGS metagenome assembly RCNC01 (sample SAMN09708231, study PRJNA481090) | Marine sediment metagenome, whole genome shotgun sequencing project. | biome: marine sediment; feature: ocean; material: sediment; isolation source: Sewage treatment plant 13A marine sediment (STP13A) ...
CTGTTGCGCTTCCTAAATGCAAGGAATAGGAAAAGGAGTAATGACAGAGGAAGACCTGGATCAAATACACAGCTTCCTGTTAGAAGAAGTCAGGAAAATGGGAGGAAATATAGATGCTATCTATCATGCACCCCAATTGGAAGAAGAGGGCTCTCCAATGCGAAAACCCGGTATAGGTATGGCTCTTCAGGCAAAGAAGGATTTTCCGGAAATTGATTTTACCAAAAGCATCATCATTGGAGATTCCAAAATAGACATGGAATTTGGCAAACGAACAAAAATGATTTCTATCCTAATTAATGATGAGTCGGCGAATAAGTTTGAAGGTTATTCAATTGCATCATTGTTTGACTTCAATGAATTATTAACCAGTATACTGCACCCTGTTTGACCCAGTGATCAATTTCAGATAAAGACATTTCTTTATGTACCTTTAGGTTATCATGTTACTGACCCTTCTGCCATCAGCCGACCAGGGTGATGGCTTTTCCGGATTTGCCGGCCCTGCCTGTTCTGCCGATACGGTGAACGTAATCGTTGTAATTGCCTGGAACCTCATAGTTGATAACCAGGGATACATCTAAAACATCAATTCCCCTGGCTACCACATCGGTTGCTACCAGTACCTGTACCTTTCCCTTCCGAAACCTCTCCAGTGCCAATTCCCTGGCCCGCTGGGTTTTATCCCCATGTATCATATCTGACCTTATATTGCCTGATTGCAGCTTCTTTTGCACTTTGTTTACCATGCGCTTCGTATCACAAAACAATAATACCTTCTCATCCCTGTTTTCTGAAATCAGGTCATGAAGGACTTCCGCTTTGGTACGGTCACCAGGCACATAAAGTACATCCTGCGCAATGGCGTGTGTTAACTGCCTCCCCGAGCTTGCAGTTACCTTCACAGGTGAATTGGTGATCCACTCAATCACCCCTTTTTGTGTACTGTTCATAGTTGCCGAAAAGAGAAGGGTCTGTTCTTTGTCATACATCTGATCGATGATCTTCTTTACATCTGGAAGAAAGCCCATGTCAAGCATACGGTCAAACTCATCCAGTACCAGGATCTGGAAACTTTCAAGTGATAAATGCCGCCTGTCAATCATATCGATCAACCTGCCCGGGGTGGCAATGATCACATGGTTGGTTTTGTGTAATGCTTTTATCGAGCGGTTTACATCTACACCCCCGATAAGGGTTGTGGCATGCAGGTCAAGTCCCCTGCTTAATTTCCTGAATTCCTCAAGGATCTGGGATGCCAGTTCACGGGTAGGGGCTATTACCAGTGCTTTGTTTTTTACAGGTCTTTCAATTAATTGCTGAATGATGGGTATGAGGAAAGCTGCGGTTTTACCTGTTCCAGTCCCAGCGATACCTATCAGGTCGCTTCCATTGAGTATATGTGATATTGATTTATCCTGTATCTCTGTCGGAATTAAATACTTACTGTCGGATATCCGTTGCAGCAGTTTCCCATGAAGAGAGAAGTCCCCGAATGAATGCAACTGCACATAGGGCTTCAAAGGTTGTGTTTCCAGCTGGTCATTGATCAGTTTATGGATATCAATCCTGCTTTTCTGTTTGTGATTCTTTTGACCTATTCGAGGTCTTGGTTGTTTTTTATATTTGGTTCTTGTTTCTTTATACATTGATTTGTAATTTATTATACATTATTATTCTACACCTGCCTTATGCAAGGGTAGCATCGCCAAAGCTTCTATACTGATACGTTAAAACAGGTTTCTGAACCTCCCGGTTTGGGAGGTGTCTTTGGTAAGATGGCGCAAAAGTACTCTTTAATAAACTATAAACCTAATATGTTCCTTCATAATCGGCATTTTATGGATGAATCTGAAATAAAAGCGTAGCTTTGCCATAATATTAAAAAAAGGCAGCACAATGAGGGAACTAAATATAGGGGATCTGAAGATTAATCTTCCCATTATACAGGGGGGAATGGGCATTGGCATCTCCATGTCGGGACTGGCAGGGGCGGTAGCCAATGAAGGTGGGGTAGGAGTAATTGCGGCTGCCTGTATCGGAATGTTTGAACCTGATTACAGGAAAAATTTTATCGAAGCGAATATAAGGGCACTGAAAAAAGAAATTCAAAAGGCCAGGGAAATAACCGGCGGAGTTCTCGGTGTGAACATCATGGTGGCCCTTACCAATTTTCCGGAACTGGTAAAAACAGCTGTTTCAGAAGGCATCGATATCATATTTTCAGGTGCCGGACTTCCCATGAACCTTCCCAGTTTCCTTACAAAGGGGTCAAAGACCAAGCTTGTCCCCATCGTATCCTCGGGAAGGGCGGCCAGGATCCTTTGTGCTAAATGGAAAGAGCAGTATGATTACCTTCCTGATGCAATTGTACTGGAAGGTCCAAAAGCCGGAGGGCACCTGGGATTTAAAAGGAACCAGCTGAATGATCCGGAATATAAACTCGAGAAACTTCTTCCCGAGGTAATTAAAGAAGTAAAGGTTTTCGAAGAAAAATATGAGGTCAAAATCCCGGTCATCGCTGCCGGCGGAATTTATACAGGGGCGGATATTAAGGAAATCATGGACATGGGAGCATCCGGAGTCCAGCTGGGAACACGTTTTGTTACAACAGATGAATGCGACGCTTCCACGGCTTTTAAGCAATCTTACATTGATTCCTATGAAAAGGATATGGAAATAATCAACAGTCCGGTTGGAATGCCAGGACGGGCCATTGGAAATGAGTTCATCGATAAGATTAACAAGGGTGAAAAGCGCCCGGTCAAATGTCCATATAAATGCCTGAAAACTTGCGATATAGAATCTACTCCTTATTGCATTGTAGCTGCCCTGGTCAATGCCATGAAAGGGAATTTTTATAATGGCTTCGCCTTCGCCGGGTCAAATGCCTATTTCGCCACTAAGATCATTTCCGTAAAGGAAACCATTGACTCATTGATCAGGGAATTCAAAGAATCACTGCCATTGAAAAAGTAGGCTTTCCACGAAGACTATCCATCATTGCAAACTATCTGATTGGTTCTTTAACAGGCCGATCACCTTCCGGTCGATGGGGAAGGTTAGGTCCTCCTCTTTGACCTGGGAAAGGGGCACCCATCGGAAGGATTGCTGACCGTTCTTCATTTCCGGGATATCAAAGGGTTTGCGAGACACCCTGAAACGGATTTCCTCGCTGAAATCAGCCAGGTAATAAATGCTGACCAGCTGGGTATCCTTGAAGAATAGGGCAGGCTGGTAATAGTCTGTGGTGTAGTAATGCCTGATGTTGACGAGGGACTGCCCAAATTCCTCCATGGCTTCCCGCTGCAGGCTTTCTATGGTCCCTTCTCCCTGTTCCATACCACCTCCCGGGAATTTCACCATCTTCATGTCCAGCTGGTACTCATCACTCAGCAGGATCTCTTTCCCCTCGTTGAGAATGAGGGCATATACCCTGATGTTATATTTGATTTCCTGTTTGAGCATTCTGGTGGATATGGTCCATGATCTCTTCGAACTGGTCTGGACTGAACCAGGTTATTTCCTCATCACGGTTGAACCAGGTCAGCTGCCTGCGGGCATACCTCCTGCTGTTCCTTTTGATTAGTTGGACGGCAGTGTCCAGGCTGATCCCTCCGTCAAGATAGTCAAATAATTCTTTGTAGCCGACGGTATTCAGTGCGTTCAGGTCCCTGTAGTCCAGGCAGGAACGAACCTCATCCAGAAGGCCATCTTCCATCATGTCTTCCACCCGCTTGTCAATTCTGTCATAAAGCAGGTTGCGGTCCATATTCAAGCCTATTTTCAGGGTGGAGAAATCCCGCTGTTTGCTTTTTCTTGTCAGGAAGGATGAATAAGGTTTACCCGTTGTCAGGCTGATTTCAAGGGCTTTCAGTATTCTTGCCGGATTTTTAAGATCGATGGATGCCCAGGAGTCCGGATCCAGTTTTTTCAACTCAAACCTAAGGCTTTCCAGTCCCTCATCATAAAGTTTCCTCAACAAGCTCTTGCGGATCTCAGGATCCACTCCCGGGACATCATCAATTCCCTCAATGAGAGCCTGGATATAGAGTCCCGATCCCCCCGCAATGACAACTGTATCATGTTCGCTGAAGAGCCTTTCCATGACATGGAGGGCTTCCATCTCGAATATGCTGGCATTGTAATTATCCTTTACGGAGCGGTCGTGTACAAGGTGGTGACGGACCCTGCCGAGTTGTTCATCACCGGGCACAGCCGTACCAATACTTAGTTCTTTATATACCTGTCTTGAATCTGCGGAAATGATCTCTGTCCCCAGTACCTCAGCCACCCTCACAGCCAAGGCTGTTTTTCCCACACCGGTTGGCCCGACTATGAAAATCGCATACTTAGTCTTCATCCGGAAGGGAGTCGTCGGAAATTTGATGGTCAAACCCTAAGTTGTCCAGGTCTTCCTCGTTGAACATTTCATCGTCCAGGGAAGCCTGGTCCAGGGGTGTGCTCTCTTCCTGGGGTTGTGAATTAAAGATAGCATCCAGGTTTACCTGCTCCGGGGCAGGCCCTTTTTCAAAACTGCAGAAAGGGTAGGCTATGGAGCTGTCCTGTTCCAGGATTTCCACCAGTTCGATGAAAAACAATCTTTCATTAAAGACATCATATACATAGATCATCTTGTCATGTGTATCCTGCAAATAATCACCAATATTGGTACTATCCATGACAAGTACTTTGGTAGCTTCTTCTTCCGAGAGCTCAAATAGGGTGATCTCCTGCTCCTTTTCCCATTGCTGGTTGCAGGTAAAGAAGGATGCTATCTGGGATTTGTCGAAATGCAGGTTATCCTGGATGGCTTCGTGGAGTTGAAGAAAGGTCTGGTCACCCAGGATCTCAAAATCACGGATGAAATCATCCTGTTCATTTGAAATCATCCTGAACTTGAAGACCATATTAGTTTTATTACAAGTTACTTAAAAATTTTAAAGTATCCACATTATCTGCATACTCCCACAACAGGGGGTGTTGGGATTGTCCGAAGGGGGTCAGGGGAGCGGAAAGGGGTGCCGAAGTGACCACACATTGTATCTCCTCCCTGTATGTATCAAGCTGCCTGTCTACGGTTTCCAGGTCCCTGTAGGTTTCATAGTGCAGGACGCTGACTGGTGAACTGAAGCGGCTATCAGGGCAAACCAGCAGGAAATCATTGTCCAGGTGTTCTACCATGTTCATCAGGAAGATTGACCGGCGGTAGAGGTAATTATTGGCATATTTGTGATGATGCCTGAAGCTTGTATATTTTTCCATGGCCGGGAAGAATTTGTGGAAGTCAAAGCCCTCCGGGACATATAATTTTGCTACGTTACGGCAACCAAGTCCGAAATACAGGAAAATATCATCGGACAGGGAAAACATCTCCTCCTCAGTTTCATTGCCGCTCAGCACAGCAACACCATTCCTGTTTTTTCGGAATATATGTGGGTATTTCCCGAAATAATAGGAAAAGTAACGGGAAGTATTGTTACTCCCCGTGGCAATCATGGCATCAATCCGGCCGAGTTTCTCTTCCACAAAGGTGAACCTATTGCTGAAGGCAGGCTGGAGAGATACCAGTTTATCTGCCAGGAAGGACAGTAGCTTCTCGTCTTTCCCTGAAGGTTTCCCTGTAAAGTGATGACCGCTTATCAGGATGGAAAGGAAATCGTGAAAACCTGCCAGAGGTATATTCCCTGCCAGTATGGTCCCGATGTTTTTAATCCCGGGACTGTCAAGTTTCTTCTCATTATACCTGCCTGTCCACTCCACCAGGTGATCCCGTTCAAGCATCCGGCAGGTATCTCTGAGGGTATGGTAGATGGAATATGGTGTAAACCATGGATTTACAGCACGGGCTTCGCTTACCAGTTCCAGCAATTCCCCCGATTGAAAAAATATTTCCCCCGGGCTGTCGGGGGAAAGCGTTTTCAGGTCGGCTTCCTGCAATCCGTCCCTCAGCTCTTCACCCAGCCTGACAAAAGCATCTATGCGTTCGGGTAGTCTCAATTGATCACATTCTCCCAGGGGAATGTGCTGAAGAAAGTGGTCAGTCCGGCCCCGGCAATGATCAGGTAAATGATGCCGGCAACGATCAATACACCATTCACCACGATCCCGATGATCCCACAAATTCTCCCGGCATTAACGTTCTTATAGGAAGATTCAGTATATGGAGCGGGGTTTGTAGCATACATTTGCTCTGCCTTTGAAGACATCACAACAGCGATGATCCCGAGGATAATTCCCACAAAACCTATCCCACCACAACAGATGGTGGTTACAAGGGAGAATATACCAAGAATCAGAATGCCCTGAGAATTAGGAATGGGAACTTTTACTACCTGTCCGGTAGGGATATCTCCTTTGGGTGATTGTTCAATTGTTTCCATGGTTGGTTTGGATTAATGGATAATTATTTTGTATAGGTAATTGAGTACTATGATAGAAATATTCGTGATATAAAACATTTTCAGGACAATGGCTCCATGCTTCAACTTGAAGACCAGGTGGATGCCCAGGAAAGCAAACATGGCCATCAGGGGCAGGAGAGCCGGGAATTGCAGGATGCTTTCGACCAGGTCTCCCCTCAGCAATGCCAGGATACTCCGCTGCAGTCCGCAGCCGGGACAATCAATTCCCGCATGTTCCCGGAATGAACAGGTACCCTGGTGCGATTCAAGCCAAAAGATGATCTTCAAATACATGAATGAGTTTTCATTATTTGTTTTCTTCCTTGATCAGGTTAAGTGCTGATCCTGCTTTGAACCACGCGATCTGCTTATCATTGTAAGAGTGATTCACCGCAAATTCATCGCTGCTCCCATCGCTATGATGCAGCATCAGTTTGAGAGGCGTGCCAGGGGAAAACTGGTCAAGGCCTTTGATCTCGAAAGTATCATCCTCCCTGATCAGGTCGTAATCATCCCTGTTGGCGAAGGTAAGGGCCAGTACCCCCTGTTTTTTCAGGTTGGTTTCATGGATCCTGGCAAATGACCTGACCAGGACGACACTTACACCCAGGTGCCTGGGCTCCATGGCTGCATGTTCCCTGGAAGAACCTTCCCCATAATTCTCATCGCCGATAATCACACTTTTCATCCCTTCCTTCTTGTATGACCTGGCAGTATCCGGAACAGGTTCAGTGTCACCAGAGAGCTGGTTCTTTATTGCATTTGTCTGCTGGTTAAAAGCATTGACCGCCCCAATCATCAGGTTGTTGGAAATATTGTCGAGATGCCCCCTGTACTTGAGCCAGGGTCCGGCCATGGAGATATGGTCTGTGGTACATTTGCCCTGGACCTTTATCAGGAGCTTCATGTCCCTGAGATCTTTCCCGCCTGTGGGGTTGAAGGGGGCAAGTAACTGCAACCTTTCGGAATCCGCTTTCACCTTGATCTCAATACCTGATCCATTTTCGGCAGGTGCCTGGTATCCATTGTCTTCCACACCAAATCCAGCCGGTGGCATTTCTAGTCCCACAGGCTCAGCCAAAAAAACCTCTTCCCCCTGCTCATTGATCAGGCTGTCTTTTCCCGGGTGAAAAGTCAGGTCACCTGCAATGGCCAAAGCCGTAACAATCTCAGGAGATGCTACAAAAGCATGGGTTTTGGGGTTGCCATCATTTCTTTTGGCAAAATTCCTGTTGAATGAGGTGATGATTGAATTCTCTTCCAGGTTGGCTGCATTGTGCCTCATCCACTGGCCTATACATGGGCCACAGGCATTGGCCAGTACAACACCTCCGATGTCTTCAAAAACCTGCTGAAGTCCATCCCTTTCCATGGTATACCGGACCATTTCTGAACCGGGTGTAACGGTAAATTCTGATTTGGCTTTTAATCCCTTTTCAAGGGCCTGCCTGGCCACAGAAGCCGCTCTGGTGATATCCTCATAGGATGAATTGGTACAACTGCCTATGAGTCCCACATCCAGCTTTGCCGGGTAACCGTTGTCTTTCACAGCCTTGGCGAATGCTGACAGGGGCCAGGCTTTGTCGGGTGTGAAGGGACCGTTGATATGCGGCTCCAGGGTTGATAGGTCAATCTCTATCACCTGGTCAAAATAGGTATCCGGATCTTCATATACTTCAGGATCTCCGGCCAGGTATGCAGCGATCTCTCCTGCCTCAACCGCGATCTCCTTCCTTCCTGTCCCACTAAGGTATTCATTCATTTTCTGGTCATATCCAAATAATGAGGTAGTAGCCCCAATTTCTGCTCCCATATTACAAATGGTCCCTTTTCCGGTACAGGATATACTATTGGCCCCCTCACCGAAATATTCCAGGATATACCCGGTACCACCCTTTACGGTCAAAATACCCGCCACCTTCAGGATCACATCCTTGGCGGAGGTCCACCCGCTGAGTTTACCGGTGAGTTTTACCCCGATCAATTTGGGGAATTTGAGTTCCCAGGGCATATCGGCCATGACGTCCACGGCATCCGCACCTCCCACACCTATGGCCACCATCCCGAGTCCACCAGCATTCACGGTATGTGAATCAGTGCCTATCATCATTCCCCCCGGGAATGCATAGTTTTCCAGGACTACCTGGTGTATGATCCCCGCACCTGGCTTCCAGAAACCAATCCCATATTTATTAGAGACTGCAGCAAGGAAATCAAATACCTCGCGGTTCAAATCCTTTGACCTGGCCAGGTCCTCTTTGGCCCCTTTCTCTGCCAGTATCAGGTGGTCACAGTGGACAGTGGAGGGAACAGCTGCCCTGTCCCTGCCAGCCTGCATGAATTGCAAGAGTGCCATCTGTGCGGTGGCATCCTGCATGGCAACCCGGTCAGGATTAAAATAGACGTAATCTTCCCCCCTTTTATAATCCCTGAATTCCTGGTCCTCCTCCAGGTGGGAATACAGGATCTTCTCTGTCAAGGTAAGGGGTCTGTTCAATGTTTTTTTGGCCTTTTCTACCTTCTCCGGGAGAAGTTTGTAGGCCTTGCGGATCATGTCTAAATCAAATATCATGGCTGATTGTGAATTAAATTTTATCAAAATATAAACAAATTTAATAAGCTGGAGACATTTTGAATTATAATCAAAAGCTTTTATTTAATAATTCGTATTTTTATGCATTAAATATGTTCCGCTCATTAAACCAGGAGCATTAATTGTCAGGAATTTATGAGAGTTTTACATCTATATTCAGAGAACCTACGCATTAGTATGCGGAGCATCCGGGCCAATATGCTCAGGGCAATTCTCACCATGCTGATCATTGGATTCGGCATCATGGCCCTGGTTGGTATCCTGACAGCCATTGATGCCATCAAGAACTCTATTACGTCGGAATTTGCCAGGATGGGAGCAAACACTTTTTCCATTGAGAGCAGGTCAATCAATGTGCATTTTGGTGGTGAACGGGAACGCCGCCGGAACTATGATTATATCTCCTACAGGGAGGCCCATGAATTCAAGGAAACTTTTGAATTTCCGGCCGAAGTTTCCATATGGACACGTGCCACCAGTATTGCAACTGTGAAGTACAAGTCAGAAAAAACACATCCCAATGTTACCGTTTTCGGGGCGGATGAGAACTATCTTAATACGGCAGGTCATGACATTGGTGAGGGAAGGAATTTTACAGCACAGGAGGTTGCATCAAACAGGAACTATGCCATTGTCGGACAATCTATTATCGATAAGGTATTCCCTAATAACGAACCGGCCCTGGACAAGGTTGTCACCATAGGCAATGGCAAGTATAAGATCATCGGCATACTTGCTGAGAAGGGGTCATCCATGGGCGGGGAAGGAGACCGTTTATGTATTTTACCCTATACCAACGTCCGGCAGTATTTCTCAAGGCCCAATATGAGGTATTCCATCAATGTTACCCCTGCGGACGGAATGCTGATGGATGCTGCTGAAGGAGAGGCTGAAGGTGTATTCAGGCAGGTGAGGAACCTGGATGTGAAAGATGAATCGGATTTTCATATCAACAAAAGCGACAGTATCGCAAATATGATGATAGAAAACCTGAAATTTGTGACCATTGCCGCTACCCTTATTGGCATTATTACATTGTTCGGAGCAGTGATAGGTTTAATGAACATCATGCTGGTTTCGGTGACCGAGAGGACCCGCGAGATAGGAATCCGCAAAGCCATAGGTGCAAAGTCCGGAACCATAAAGCAACAATTTCTCTTTGAATCCGTATTGATAGGACAAATGGGAGGTGCCGTCGGGATCATACTCGGGATACTGGTTGGAAACCTGGTCAGCATGATCATCGGATCATCCTTTTTTATCCCGTGGCCCTGGATCATCATGGGTGTGGTGTTGTGTTTCCTGGTTGGTGTTATCTCAGGATATTATCCTGCACAAAAGGCCAGCAAACTGGACCCCATCATGGCCTTGCATTATGAATAATTTTTGAGAGAAAAACAAGCTGATGAAAAACCTTGTAATTGAGCCTAAATTTAATACCCCATCTATAGATTTCAATACGGGCTCAGGTTATTTATTGATGAAGGGAAGATCCATCCCGGAAAATCCCGAAAGTTTCTATGATCCCATCCTGACCTGGCTGGATGAATACTTCAAGGAGACAGAAAAGGAATCGGTTCTTGAATTCAGGTTTGAGTATGTCAACAGCGGATCCTCGAAATACATCCTGGAACTCCTACGCCGCCTGCAAAAACTTGTCGTGACAGGCAAACCGATCAAGATCATCTGGTGCTTTGAAACCGATGATGAATCCATAGAGGACCTGGGTGAACACTACAAACACACGGTAGATCTTCCCATCGAGATACGAGAGATTGACGAAGTGTAAGGGGTATTCATTAAAAAATCATTGTTATTTGTTGAGGTTATTAAATTAGTCGCCTATATTTTGTGGTTACTGCCACAAAATTCAACGATGTTTTAATATCCTCAATAAGCTTCCTGGTATTATTTTTATGAATACCCTTACAAATTTGTCACTATTGAATTTTGCGGTACCAGGGCAGTCTTTCGATGGCTGCAGCTACTTCAATTGTGGCCGGGCCTTCCACCACAGATCCGTCATCACCTTCCCATTTGCCTTCCGGAAACTTTATTTCCCGGCTAATGGCGCCTTTTTCGGTTACGGGAGCCACCAGGATCTGATCTCCCAGCAGGAACTGATCAGTGATATCAACATAATCACTACCGGGATAGGCATACTCCATGGACCTGATGATGGGTTCACCCGTGCTGGCAGCTTCCCTGGCCAGGGCAATGATCTCCTCACCCAGGCGGACATGCAGGTCGGCCATGGCAACGCAGATCAAAAGGTTTTCTTTGCTCAATACTCTCCAGGGGGCCACAGAGAATTGCATCATAGGCATCAGGGCGTGGCACTGGGCTGCCCTGACAATTAGCTCCTGGTCTATGGTTTCCAGGTTGCTGAAGGAAAGATATTCCCCTCCTCCTATTAGGTCCGGACAGGTATAGGGATAACCCATCAGGCCCTGGTTGATGCTCCCGGGAACCAGCTTGGCCAGGTCCTCCCAATGATGCTCTTTGTCCCTCAGCCGCATGGCAATGGCCTGTCCACCCATTTTCCATGAAGCCCTGTACTCATTGAAAGGATATTCCAGTCCCAGTTTTACAAATAATTCAGAATGTTCATTCGGGCTGATATCCTGCTTGTATGACCTGGTTTCAGAGAGGAAGCGCGTATCTGAATAGTGGATGGCATCACCTCCGTCGAATTTGAATCCGTCTACCCCATATTCACTGACGAGGTAATCCAATTGCGCTTTGAACCATCTGTATCCTTTTGGATTGGAAAGATCAATGACATTGCTGAAACCATCCCACCAAAACATGACTGCCGGAACAGCCGGGTTTTCGGCATTTACTATCCAGATGGTATCACCTTTCATGCTATAATCCTGCCATTGTTCTGTCCAGAAAACACCATCAGGTGAATAGTATGGGCAAACCCAGAGGATCACCTTGAACCCTAAATCTTTCAATGTTGACATCATGGCTTTTGGATCAGGAAAACGTTCCCGGTCAAAATCCCAGTTGCCATAATTTTTGAACCAGCCTTCGTCTATCATCAGGACACCCGGATCGAATCCATTTTCAACTATGCCCCTGGCATATTCAAGGATGCCCTCCTGGTTTTGATAATAGGTGAACTCTATCCAGGTATTGAATTGCGGCAGGGTGAATAGTTCCTCGGCCGGGATGTCACCGGATGGTGGAAAGAATTGCCGGCTGCAATGAAGGTAAACCTCCCGCAGGCTATTTCCCGTACTGCCTGATTGAAACTCAGCCTGCTTACATTTGGCTGTCAATGTACCATTTTCAAACCTGAAATTGAATGGCTCCTCGTTCCAGATATATCTTCCTTTGTTTGAAATCAATAGGGGTTGTCCCTGGTTACCCTTGGTGTCGCCATAAAAGTCAAATATATACTCCGATTCTTCCGTCAGGGGGAATAGGTGAGAATCCGTTATCACGCCGACCCACCACCGTTCTCCCTCCTCGAGTATCAGGGAGACCTGGAATTTTTTTTCTGAAGTGTGGTCTTGATTTAAAGAACATGATATGGAAATCAACAGGAAACACAGGGATGCAATATAAATTCTCATTGGAAGCAGGTTATTAGTGTATGGTTACATTCTTTAAATAAATGCTTTTTACATATTTCAGGTTAAAATCAATTTCGGAATCCTTAATGCGGACATTGATCAGGTATATATCTTCGATAAACTGCTGTTCCAGTCCAACAATGCTGATGGCAGTCTGGCTGACATTACCGCAATGGATATTTTCAAAATACATTTCCCGGTAGATCGGGGGGAAGGGATGCTCAACGGCGTCGTATGGCACACCCTTGTATTCCATCTCCATCCTGATGAGTTGTTTGCATGATCCTACGCTTATATCCTTGAAATATATATTTTCAATGATGCCGCCACGATCACTGTTTGACTTGGCATTGAAAACATACTGTTGGGGATAATCAATTCCAAACTGGCAATCATAGACAAAAATATTTCTTACACCTCCTGACATATCACTTCCAACAGATACACCATTATGTTCTCCATGGAATATATTATTTCGAATAATGACATTTTCCGTTGGGCGTCCCCCGTTCTCAGGCCAGCCTTCCCTTGCCCGTCCTGATTTTAATGCTATGCCATCATCAAAATTATAAAATGTGCAGCCTTCGATAAGCACATCGCTGCTGGAATCAGGATCGATACCATCATCATTTTGCGCTTTTCTTACACCTGCCTGTATGTGTACATTCCGAACAATCACATTATTACAAAAAGTTGGATGAATGGTTCTTTCCAGGGGCATTTTTGTGGTTATCCCCTCGATCAGCACATTTTGACAATGATATAATTCAATGGTTCCTGGTGCCAGGTGATGGCCATCACCAAATATTCTTTTTACGACAGGCACCATGTCCATGCCCATTTTCCGTAAGCTCAGGCGGTCTGGCTGATGCAGTTTCTTTATATACCATTGAGACCAAAACTTATCTGTTTGCCCGTCTATGATGCCTTTGCCAGTTATGGCGATATTTTTTTCTTTCCATGCATATATGATGGGGGAATAATTATAGCACCATAGTCCTTCCCATCTTACCTTTACACAACCATTAAATTCAGGGCTTCCGGTTAAATAATCTTCCGGGTTGATACCAAACTTAAGATAGGCTCCTTCCTGCAGATGGAGATTTACATTGCTTTTTAACAGGAGGGGGCCCTCACTTATATAATCACCGGCAGGAATGATAACCCTACCACCACCAGCTTTGTGGCAGGCGTTTATGGCATCCAGGATGCTGCTACGACAATCAGTCTGGCCATCTGGAATGGCACCGAAATCTGTAATATTGAAATCTTTATCCGGGAATTCGGGCGCTACAATGCGTGCAAGTATATCATTGACCTTGTCCCAGGGATCATCAGAAAAACCGGCTTGCAAGGGGTAAACTGGAAATAATAAAAGTATAGAAAGAAGTCCATAGAGGGTGGAGCTTATGAAGGATACATTTTTCATTTTGCATTCAAACTAGTTGATAAAAAATACCAAATGTCCCTAGCAATTTACCAAAAAAAAAAGCCGCATCAAATTGAATCGATGCGGCTTCCAGTATATGAAAAATCTCTTTATGCGAAGAGCTTAGGGATCAGGTCAACAACACGGTGAGAGTAGCCCCATTCGTTATCGTACCATGAAAGGATCTTAACCATTTTTCCATTGACCATGGTGCTCAGTGCATCGAATATGCTTGATGCCGGGTGACCGATGATATCAGCAGAAACGATTGGATCTTCGGTGTACTCAAGGATCCCTTTCATTGGGCCTTCAGCAGCTGCCTTGATGGCGGCATTCACCTCTTCAACTGTAACTTCTTTTTCCAGAACAGCAACCAGGTCAACCAATGATCCAGTCGGGGTGGGAACCCTTACAGCGAGTCCATCCATTTTTCCTTTCAATGCAGGGATGATCTTTCCAACTGCTTTGGCAGCACCTGTGGTGGTCGGGATCTGTGATACGGCAGCCGAACGTGCCCTTCTCAGGTCTGAGTGGGGTGCATCCAGAACCGCCTGGTCATTTGTGTAAGAATGTATGGTTGTCATGAGTCCTGAGACTATACCGAAGGAATCATTCAACACCTTGGCAACGGGTGCCAGGCAATTGGTTGTACAGGATGCATTGGATACACACTGGTCTTCAGCTCTCAGGTCATCATCATTCACACCCAATACGATCATGTTGTCAATCTCGTCTTTTGAAGGGACGGTCAGAATAACTTTCTTTGCACCATTTTTAAGGTGGTCGCCATAACCGCCTTTGGCACTTTCCTTAGCCCTGAAAACTCCTGTGGATTCAATAACTACATCGGGTGTTTCTCCCCATTTGATCTCTGCAGGGTTCCTGTCAGCACTTGCCTTGACCTTTTTACCGTTGATAATAAGGTAATCATCATCATAAGAGATCTCACCTGGGAACCTGCCCTGGGTGGAGTCATATTTTAATAGATGAGCCAGTGTTTTGTTGTCAGTCAGGTCATTGATGCCAACGAATTCAATCTCCGGATTATTCATACCAATTCTGTAAACCATCCGTCCGATTCTTCCGAAACCGTTGATTGCAACTTTAATTTTTGCCATAATTAATTTTATTTATTAGTTAACTCTTTTTTTCGCGATGCAAACTTACATATTATAGTGGAATTCTTCAATAGCTGAATGTGAAGAAAATGAGAAATTTTATCTGTGGGTCTGGATTTAGTACAGATCTCCCTCGTCGACTATGCCCTGGTCATCCACAACCTTGCCAAAGCGATAGGCAACAAAGAGTGTAAGGAAGTAGAAATTGTTCTGCTCGGTCGCCATGATTACCATATTTTTTGGGAAAAGGTCCAGGCTGACGCCGGTCTCTATGGCATGTATGGTTATGTCACTTTTGCTATACTCGAATGAGATACCGAACCTGCCATAGACTCCAGGCATGATAGAGGTCTCATCTATTCCCTTGAAAAAAGAAGCCCTGCCATAAATATTCCCCTGGTGGGTAGAAGTACTGAATTTTTCTTCTGTAATATAATAGTCGTTTACACCTCCTCCGCCGGCTTTGAAAACTTCGTAGTAGATGGGTTTGAGGAATCCTATAACGGGACCGACAGTGAAGTACCTGCGGATGGATATCCCCCCACGGTCGACTTTGCGGAACATCTCATGTTGCTTTCCCCAGCCTCCCCGAAGATTAATAAACAAATTCTCCTTCCCGAAAACAAAGCTCCGGTTGTTGTAGTAGGAATTGCTGATCTTGATTTCCTTGGGATGCTTGATATTTGCCAGGTCAATCTCCCAGAGGGTCTTTTTCCTGGCATTGATCCGTTTGGCATACCGCCCGCTGATCCCCATCCCGTTGGAGTTCAGGCTGATGCCGATTGATTTCTCATTCCTGTAAAATATCCTTGCCTGGCTTTTTAGTTCACCTTGGGCAAAGAGAAAACCTCCGATAAGATGAAATAGCCATATGCCCAGGATCCATTTTTTCATTTTCTCCTATATGGATAGAATAACGCCCGTAAATGGAAATTGTTGTCAGGGGAATTGAAACCGGACTACATTTTATAACAAAGGGACATCAGTTTAATCCATATGTCCCGTGTTGTAAATATAAGGAAATTCAACCAGCTTACATTACCCGCACTGCAGAGAATGATCTGTTAAGCGAGGAAAGGTAATATTAACTTCTTTGCGACTGTTCTGTATCGGCATTGGCGTAAGCAGGACAGAGTTTCCTGTTACACGAGAATGAAGCGATTGCCAGTGCAATAACAACAAGGACCAATACAACTTTTGCCTTTTTCATCTGTTTCAATGTTAATTCAAATCCTGAAACCTGCGGTGGGTTTCAATCTATTATAACCTGTATAACGAATAAATCCCAAGCATGTTTCAATTTTCCTAAAAATCAATCCCATATTGTAAGGTCGTAAAAATACAATTTTTTTGGAATTGTATTCCAGGAAGTTGTTAACAGTTTCATTTAGAGGAAGCTATCCGGCTGCCATAAAAACCAATTGACAAATTCCTAATAGTCTTTTACACTTGCTTTTTTGACTATGTTTTTAGTTACCGGTCTATTATTTCAATGCCGGGATCCTGCCCGGTGTCCATGGTGCTCCAATATCGTCAAGTTTTTCATTCATGTCTTTGATGTCCTCGTGGACGCTCTTCAGCTTATCGAGCACAGGCTGTAATTCAACCTTCAGGATCTCATAATTATCCTTCTCGGTTTGTGTTACCTCTGAAGTCGAGGAATAATGTGCATATACGAGGGCTCCCAGCCTTCTGTTCAGCGGCATGGGGTAGGGAGGGATCTCCTCACGGCTGGCCCTTGCCTCGGGGCCTTCAAATATAAAGATCACATCTTCGAGTTGCCCTTTGAGAGACCGTGCTTTTTCTTTTAATTCCTCCGATGTGCCCGGTGTATTGTGCAGGGTTTGCCTGATGAGCAACACTTTTTTCTGAAGGTCAGCTGCGAAATTTTCTGCAGCACTCATGGTACTGGCCAGGTCTGAAACGTCGGACTGGAATGCATGGAGTTCAGTGGTGTTTTGGGCCGGGAGTGTTGAGATCCCCAAGGCTTCAGCTTTAAATTCAACCGGTCCTGCCAGTTCCTTCACACCTTGGGATGTTACCATGGAGAGAGAGACAGAATATGTGCCTGGCATGACCGGGATGCCTCCTCCTCTGCGGCCAGTGCTGCCGGAAGCAGCCACAGGGGTAAATTTTTCAGTCCGGATGCTGACAGGCCTGAGGGATGGGTATTTCAGACCCCAGGTCAGGCGGCTGATACCTTTGCCAGCCTTTTTTGTAAGCTTCATGGTCTCTCTTCCCGACGCGTCCTTGATACTGAAAACAAGGTATGGTGCTATTTCCTCTTCCTCGGCCCTGAGCTCATCCACACCTGGCTGCGGGATGGGCTGCTTCTCCTTGAATAACTCTTTTTCTTTCTCGTGACGTATTTCCTTCAGTGTTTTTGGGACCTCCCTGAGGTAGTAAGTAATGGTAGCACCATAGGTCGGATTCTTAGAAGCAAAGAAATTCGATCCCTGTCCGTATTTCCCTCCTGTCTGAACATACATCCTGGCATCTGGTACCGGGAAAATATGCGCATCCTGCCTGAGGATCTCTTTTTTGAATCCGCGAAGTGGCGTATAGTCATCCAGGATGTAAAAGCCACGTCCGAATGTTGCCATTACCAGGTCGTTTTCACGTTCCTGTATCACCAGGTCCCGCACGGCTATATCCGGCAAGCCTGAACTGAGCTTCACCCATTCCTCACCGCCGTCAATGGAAAAGAAAGCTGAAAATTCCGTTCCCAGGAACAGCAGTTCCGGGTTCACAAAATCCTGTTCAATGGTCCATGTACTCCCGTTTTCCGGCAGACCATTTGGGATGGGAATCCATGTTTTTCCCTTGTCTGTACTCTTCAGGACATAAGGTTTAAGATCATCACGCTTGTGATTGTTGAATGTGGCATAGACCACATTTTCGTCAAATTTGTCAGCCAGGATATCGCTGACATAGGTATTGGCAGGTACACCGGGGAAGGATTTGACCTGCGACCAGGTTTTTCCTGCATCTTCTGTGATGGAGATCACTCCGTCATCTGTGCCCACGAAGAGGAGGTCTTCTTTCACAGGGGACTCAACCAGGGAGACAGCCATCCCGAAAAGGGAAGTTGAAACATCCTTGGATACTGCGTCAATGCTCCAGAATTGTCCCATAACCGGCCAGGTGTTGCGGTCGATCCTGGCCGCAATGTCATCACTGATCACCTTCCATGTATTCCCACGGTCATCACTGCGAAAGATCTTGTTTGCACCCATGTATATTCTTTTGTTTGAATGGGGACTGATGATCAGGGGGGTGTCCCAGTTCCATTTGTAGGTGTCTCCGCCTTTGCCAGGACTCGGTTTAATAGGAATACTTTCCCCGCTTTTTCTATCGTAGCGGGATACATTGCCATATTGTGATTCACAGTAAATAATATCCGGGTTCTCAGGGTCCACAGCCACCCAGAAACCATCACCGCCCTTGATGGCTTTCCAGTCCTCATTGGTGACACCAAATGTGCTTGTACTTGCTGAGGGTCCCCCGAGGGTATTATTGTCCTGCGTCCCACCATAAACATTGTAGAAAGGGTAATCATTATCCACCATAACCCGGTAGAACTGGGTCACCGGCAAATTGGCTTTGAAATCCCATTTTTCCCCGCCATCAAATGACTCATAGATACCGCCGTCACCACCCATAAGCAGGTGTTCTGTATCCGAAGGATTTATCCACAGGGCATGGTCATCCACATGTCGGCCATCGAGTCCCAGGGGAGTAAAGGTCTTGCCGCCATCACGTGTCACATGGCTGCGGGTCTCGGCGGAGTATACCACGTCCACATTTACCGGGTCACAAAATATTTCGTTGTAGTATTGCCCGCTGGCGTGATGGTCGCTCATCCTATCCCATGATTCACCACGGTTGGTGGATTTGTAAAAACCACCCTTCCCTTCTGCCGCCTCAAAAATGAGGTATACTACATCCGGATTGGCGGGAGATATATCAATGCCCATACCGCCAATGTGAACTTTTGGGAGGCCTTTCATAATCTTTCTCCAGGTCTCGCCTCCGTCGGTGGATTTGTAAACCGCAGATTCGGGTCCACCTCCAATCTTTGTATGTACATGCCTGCGGCGCTGTTCTGCCGTGGCATACATTATATCCGGACGGGCAGGGTCCATGACCACATTGTTTATGCCCGTGTTTTCACTGATATCAATCACCTTTATCCAGTTTTCACCACCATCCGTGGTCTTATATAATCCCCTGTCCCCTCCGGGTCCCCATACCGAACCCTCGGCTGCCACAAAAACCACGTCGGAACACCTTGGATCAATTACGATCCCGCCTACCTGTCTTGATTCCTTCAAACCCATATTTTTGAAAGATTTGCCGCCATCCATTGATTTAAATACACCATTCCCATAACCAAGGGCACGCTGGTGGTTGTTCTCCCCTGTTCCTACCCAAACCACATTATGGTTACTGGGATCCATGCTAACCACGCCGATGGAATAGCTGCCATAATTATCAAATACCGGTTTCCAGCTAATCCCGGCATTTTGGGTCTTCCATACATGCCCGCTTGCTACGGCTGCGTAATATTCTTTCGGGTTGTATGGATTCACAGCAAAATCAGCAATCCGGCCCGAGGTCATCGCGGGACCGATACTTCTCCATTTCAGTCCGGAGAAAGTGCTGCCCCTGAGCGAATCATTTGCAGCATTCTCATCATTCTTCTTCTTCTTCTTTTGTGCATCAAGGGTTGGTGCCAGGACCACCAACATTACAAGTAAGCAGGCCAGGTACCTGACGATCCTGAATTGTTTGTTTAACATGATTTCAGCGTTTAGGATTTATACCCACAATAAAGTAAGATTCTAAGACATAAAAACTGCCAATTGTCATGTAAACACGTCCCCGGTTTTGATTTATTGAACTACCAGCCAGCTTACAGATATGCCCTCCCCTGTGCGGATTTTCAGCATATATATGCCATCGCTCAGGTGCTGTAAATCAATCATTTCCTGAAGCTTCACAATGGAATGGTAGTTATTCCGGTATACTGACACACCACTCATCCCTATGATCTCAACCTCCAGGTTTGTTGGACTGTTTCCATACCATTCAAGGGTAATCCTCTCTTCTGCCGGGTTTGGATAGATCCTGATCCTGTTCTCGGCCGGATTTTCCCAGCATGCCATGTGTCCACTTTCCCCTGTCGGTGTAATGGTGGTAAATACCCAGTTCGTATCAGCAGAAAACCCGCCAAAGAGGTTGCCCTGGTAATCCATGAATGCACCTGGATCAACCAGGATGTGATAAAAACCAGAGAAGGGCAGGGGTGAAGAGAGCCTGACCTGGACAGAATAGTCTGTACTGTCATATTTAACATCATCCCCTTTAACATTGATATTTTCAATCAGTCCACCATATTCACCATAAACGCCTATGGAGCCTGCCGCCGGATAAACCTTCTCATTAAATTCCATCTTAAGGGAAGGAAGCAAGGGGACCTCTGTCGCATGCTTGGACGGAAACAGCCCGATGACCTTGGGAATGATGGTATCCACCAGGCATAAAACCCCGCTTTCATCATGCAGGCTGCTTTCCCTGGTACCTGCGATGCTTAACATCATAGAATCGAGTCCCACATCAACCGGAATAAAAAATTTCCAGGTACTGTCAATCGCCGGGATCCTTCCACCTGCTACAGGGGACCAGTCCCCCGTCCCAAAATCAAACATCGAAATAGCAATACTGTCGATATCCGCCGAGGTCCAAACAAGGCTTACACTATCCCCTACATAAACGGTATCCCTTGCCTGGGGACTAATCATCTGGAGTTTTGTGTCGCCTGCTGTCCGGACCTGCAGCAGAACAGCTTTGTTCATGGCGTTCGGGGGACTCGCATGATCTGCAGCCAGGAAATATATATCATAATTGGTGGATGGACTTACCGTATCAATGTGCAGGGTGTAGTCCATTCCCGGTGTGTCAATCATTAAGGTGTCCCCGTATTGTATTTCCAGGCTGTCAGTGGACACTGCACCACTCATACGGGCAATGTAGTAGAGGGTACAAGCTTTTGAGAGGTTCAGCAGGATATCAAACCGGTCTTCTGTGATATTGACTGCCCTGGGATAGCCGTTTGTAAACACCGGAGGGACGGTATCTGATGGGGATGGGGTGCCGGGGGACTGAGACGTGTTGACTGCGCCAGGCGAGGAGGGGAGATTGGCCATCCAGGTAAAATCTTCATACAGCCATCCTTCTCCGCTAAGCTGGAGAGATTGTCCCACATCTGTTCCTCCGCCTTCTTCCACGCCAATATCTGTACTGGCCATCCCTGATGCCGGTCCCTCGCTGGCGCTAAAACTGCCCTCATAACTTATCAATTGAATAAGTTCCCCGACAGCATTTACAAGGGCCAAACCATCGGGTCCGTTCTGAATGCTGCCCGGGGCAGCCATCCACAGGGCACCAAAACCATTTTGCTCACCGGGGATGGTTCCGGAGAGGACCACTGAATCATAGGCAAGGCCGCCGTTGCCGTTATAGAAAATGACTTTCCATCCCGTGAGATCAGTTCCGGCCGGACCGGCCACTTCGACACCTTCGTTCACATCAGCGCCGGCATTATCATAATGGAATTCATTAATGAAGACAGGGGTCTGGGGATAAATCCTGCCCATAAAAAAAAGGCCTGCGATCAAAAGCAGGCAAGAAATTTTGGCTTTTTTCATCGTAAGAAGGTTTAAGGTTAAAAATTGAGCTTGCTGGTCAAGTATTTCCCTGGTTAATGATGAAAACTAATTTTTATCATTGTCCATAAGCTCAGGATGACGAACTTTGCATATAAAACAAATGCTGATGTTAGATACAATATTCAATCACCGGTCCATCCGTAATTACAAGCCCGATGCCATTCCCGGAGAGGTTTTGGACAAGGTTCTGGAAGCAGGCAGCCGGGCATCAACCACAGGGAACATGCAGGTCTACAGCATGGTTGTCACGAAAAACGAAGAGATCCGGAAAAAGCTCTGGGAAGCTCATTTTAAGCAGGAGATGGTCCTGCTTGCACCGGTGCATATAACTTTTTGCGCGGATTTTAACCGCTTTAATAAATGGTGCAGGTCGCGAATGGCGGATCCCGGTTATGACAATTTCCTTTCCTTCTTTACCGCGGCCATTGATGCCCTGCTGGCATCCCAGAACGTGGCACTTGAGGCAGAGGCAAACGGACTTGGGATATGCTATTTGGGGACAGCCACCTATATGGCTGACAGGATCATTGATATCCTCAACCTTCCGCCCGGAGTGGTGCCAGTTGCCTCACTGGTACTGGGTTATCCTGATACGGAATCCGTTCTGACAGACCGCCTGCCAATGGAGGCCGTGGTACATGAGGAGACCTATCAGGATTACCAGGAGGATGATATTGACCGGATCTATGCAGAAAGGGAAGGTTCCCAGTTGACCCGGGACCTGCTCGAAGAAAACCAGAAAGAGACCCTGGCCCAGGTTTTCACCGATAACAGATATACACGCAAGGACAATATTCATTTCTCGAAACAATTCCTGGAAGTGCTCCGAAGGCAGGGATTCATGAACCAGTAAGAATTCCTATATTACAAGCAACCTTTTGCAGGGGGATGTCATCTTAGTAACGGGTGTTTGAGAGGAAAAGCTATATTGAACAGGCGGGAAACAAAGTGCTCCCGGAACTTGCCTTAAGCCGGCTCGGGCTCGACCCTGTGAGCGGAGAACTTGGAAGGGCATCCGCCAAGCATCTCCTGGAGCGCTGCCTTTTCGGCGCAAAAAGAACTGATATAGATCAATTTGCCGCCCTCACCGTGGAACAGTCCCTCGATCTCCTGCTCGCCGTACCACCCACACCTACACCCCCTGTAAATATCAATCCCGATGACACGGGAGTTCCGCTGGGGGAAACCTGGGTGAATGCACCCGATGTTCAGGCCTATCGAAACTTAAGGAAAAAAAGCCTACGCTCCTGGTGGGTGGGACTGATTTTAGATCAGGGGGCATCCCTGGTTGAGAAAATGGTCCTGTTCTGGCATAACCACTTCGTGACCGAGATCCCACAAGTCAACCGTCCCAGGTATCTTTATGACTACAATGCCCTGCTCAGGGAACATGCACTCGGGAATTTCAAAGACCTAACCGGGGAGATGACCATTAATACCGCCATGCTGAAGTATCTGAACGGGGACCAGAACGTGGCGGGTTCCCCCAACGAGAATTATGCACGGGAACTCTTCGAACTTTTCACCATTGGAAAAGGCCCGCTCATTGGAGAGGGTAATTATACCAATTATACAGAACAGGACATCCAGGAAGCCGCCCGGGTACTGACTGGCTGGAAGATCGATACAACGACACAGGAGTCCTGGTTCAATGCTTCCAAACACGATACCGGCTCAAAAACTTTTTCTGAAGTTTTTAACAACCAGGTTTTTTCCGATGCAGGGGACCAGGAATACCTGGCATTGCTCTCCATGATCTTCGACAGGATGGAAACTGCCAGGCACCTTGTACGGAAGCTGTACCGTTGGTTTGTATATTATATTATAGATGACAGCATTGAGAGCCTTGTCATAGAACCACTGGCTACCACTCTGTATAACAGTGGTTTTGAGATGACCCCCGTGCTCAGACAATTGCTCTCCAGTGAACATTTCTTCGACGAAACCTACCGGGCTTGCTACATCAGGAACCCTTATGAACACATGGCTGGTACCCTGAGGAAACTGGAAGCAGTTTTTCCCGGTGATGAGCTCCTGCGGTATGAATTCTGGAACAGCTATTATTACCAGGCCAGGAACCAGGAGATGATGCTGGGTGAACCGCCGGACGTAGCAGGATGGCCTGAATGGTACCTTTCACCCCAGTATAATCAGCTCTGGATTAACTCTGCGACCTTACCCCAGAAAGCCATTTTCTCAGACAGGATCCTTTCTTATGGATGGACCAAGCAATCATATAAACTGGCCGCAGACCCCATTGGGATGGCGGAACTTGTCAGCAGCCCCGGGGACCCTAATATACTGATCACCGAGTGGGCTGAGCTTTTCCTGCCGGTGGAACTATCCCAGGAGCAGATCGATTACCTGAAAGATATTCTTATTCCCGGTTTACCGGATTTCGAATGGACAGTGGAATGGAATAAGTATAAAGATAATCCGGGCGATCAAAACCAGAAACAGGCGGTGGAAGCAGTACTGAGATCTGTGTTGAAAGCCATGTTGAGAATGCCTGAATATTATCTTATGTAGAAAGCATGAAGCGCAGGAGATTCATACAAATGGCCACTTCCTTTTCTGCCCTCCCGCTGGCGCTGAAAGGACAAAATCTCTATGCGCTGGGAAGGAACCTCTTCCTGGAAAACCTGACTTCACTACATCCTGACAGGATACTTGTGCTTGTCCAACTGAACGGTGGAAATGACGGACTCAATACATTGATACCCCTCGACCAGTATGGAAACCTTAGCAAAGCCAGGTCAAATATCATGATCCCTGAGAATAAGGTTCTGTCCCTTGAAGGTGACCTGGGGCTCCATCCTTCCATGGAAAAACTCAGGCAATTGTACAACGAGGAGAAGATCCTCTTCATCCAGAATGTTGGCTATCCGGAACCAAATTTCTCGCATTTCCGCTCCAAGGATATCATTACCTCCGCCTCAGATTCGGATGTTGTAGTGCATACAGGATGGATGGGAAGGATGTTGCAGGATTTACACCCGGAATACCCCAGCGGGTATCCCAATGCTGCATATCCGCATCCCCTGGCCCTTACGATAGGTTCAACCAATTCGCCTACATGCCAGGGTGAGTCAAGTAATTTGGGGACCGTTATACAGAACCTGAATACCAACTACCAGTCCGGGGGATCAGGGAATGAATTTCCGGAAACCCCATTCGGGAATGAAATGGAATTCATTACCGAAGTAATGAGGCAAACAGAACTCTATCTTGGCGTTATCGGCGAGGCGGCATCAAAAGCGACAAACCTCTCTGATCTCTGGCCTGAAAGAGGAGAGAACAAGCTGGCGGACCAGTTAAAGATCGTGGCCAACCTGATCGCCGGGGAATTGAAAACCCAGGTCTACATAGTGAACCTCGGCGGATTTGATACCCATTCTGGCCAGGTAGTGGGTGGAGCAACGGAGACAGGGAATCATGCCGGACTGCTGGACAAGTTATCCCAGGCCTTGTTTGCTTTTCAGGATGACCTGTCCCTGCTGGGCATCGATGACAGGGTACTGGGATTTGCATTCTCAGAATTTGGAAGGCGGATCAAATCGAATGCCAGCCTGGGAACTGACCATGGTGCAGCCTGGCCGGCCATCCTCTTTGGCAGCCGTGTCAATCCCATAATCCTGGGAGACAATCCCTTGATACCGGATACTGTGGGGACGAAGGACAACCTGCCCATGCAGTTTGATTTCAGGAGCGTGTACGGATCAATTTTCAGGGACTGGTTCGAGGCAGATGATGCAACTATAAGAAATGTACTTTACAAGGATTTTGAATCCATGGACATCCTGAAGTCCACTACCTCAGATGGAGGAGGCCAGCCCGGAAAAGATATGGAACCCCGCCATGGTTTGCAGATCCACAGCCTATACCCAAACCCGGCTTCTGCTCATCTGCAGGTTGATTTTATTTCCGACGGTGATCCCATTTCCCTGTCCATATTCAGCACTGAGGGAAGAAAGATGCAGACCATCTCTGTCCCACAAACATCCCCAGGACGGAACCACCTTAGCATTGATACGTCTGATCTTATCACGGGCAACTATTACCTTATCCTTGAATCGGGACAGAAAAGGCATTCACTGATCTTTTCAATAGTCAGGTAGCAGTAGTCAGGACCCGAAAGAAGTATTGAAAATAGGCAACCAGCGCAGGCCTTTTGGATTGCTTTTTACATGGTTGAGGACACCAAGCTGGAATCCACGGACCGCATAGGCCCAGTTAAAAATACCGATACAGATGCCAAAAACATCTCCCTGTACATGATTAAAGGCTGAGACTGAGAATCCTTTCATGTAACCGTCCATTCCTTCTATTCTGAAATAAGCCGGGGCTATGCTGATCCCCTGTACCTGTTCACCTCCTACTATCAGGGCAGCCTGTAAACCACTTACTTTGGGACCGGCGACAGCGAGTCCCGCCAGGCTAATGCCGGCTACCTGTTCACCGGAACCAACAGCCAGGATACTCATGCTTATTCCTTTGACACTTCCCCCTGAACCCACTGCAAGTCCACCGAAATTCAAACCGACCACATCACCTTCGGCCCCAACTCCAAGTCCCCCGATATTAATCCCCGCCAGGGTCCCACCGGCCCCAACTCCTAGTCCCCCAATATTAACCCCCATCATATCATTACCGGCACCTGCTCCCAGGATGCCAAAAGTGATTCCTTTGACATCATTCCCTGCCCCTGCCCCCAGTCCCCCGAGATTTATCCCATGCATGTCATTCCCTGCGCCAACACCCAGGAGTCCGATGTTTATCCCCTTCAGGTTATTCCCGGCCCCAACTCCTAGTCCCCCGAGGTTAATCCCATTCATGTCCTGCCTGGCACCAGCCCCGAAAAGCCCGATGTTGATCCCGTTCCGGTAGTTGGTTCCTATGGCAGCAGGGATGCCTATGCTAATACCGTTCACCGTTCCGGTCTGCCTGGAATCATCTTTGGCTCCCCATACGTTGAAATTAATACCATTGATCTTTTCAATGTCCTTATCAATCAGGTTGAAACGTATTCCGTCAAAACGGGTTGAATTCCCGAAACTTAGTCCCCAGTTCTTGGCCGGAATGTTAAGTCCCTGGCTGAATATTGACATAAGCGGAAGGGTAATAATGAAGATGGACAGGCTTATTCTCCTCATGGTCTTAGGTTTTTTGTTATTTTGGTATGACGATCCAATATCCAGGTAGTTACAAAAAAACAAAAAATAATAGCATAACAAGACCGTTATTATGAGGAATCACCTAAAAAGATTCCAGTTGACCAGGCTTATCCTTCATATGCTGCTGCTTTTTACCCTGCCCGGAACGATCAGTTCCCAGAACTATCTTCTACAGGTATACAATAATGAAGGGGAAAAGATCAAAGGCCTTCCAGACAAACCCCAGCAGGTCCCGGATTCTATGGGAACCTACCTGGTGTTGAAAGAATTGATGCAGGACCTGAGGGGGGAAGGTTACCTGGCGGCATCAGTGGATTCTGTCGTATTTGATTCCATGTCCGTGTCAGCCTACCTGTTTGCCGGTCCCCGTTTCGAATGGGGAAACCTGTCCCTCGATTCCATAGACCGGAAAGTTTTGCGAAAGGCCGGCATACGGGCAAGGTCTTTCTCGGGAAAAACCCTGAAACTTAAGAAGCTCGCTTCCGCCCAGGAAAAGATTCTCCAGGTTCAGGAGAACAATGGTTATCCTTTCGCCAGCACCTACATCAGCCAGATACAGATGGAAGGTCAGGTTATATCAGGAAACCTGCACGTGGAGGACAACGGCCTATTCCTGATCGACACCTTCCATATCAAGGGGGAAGCCAGGATATCTCCTGTCTACCTTGAGAAACTCACTGCCGTTGAAACCGGTGATGTATATAGGGAAGAAAGGATCAGGAATATTTCAAACCGCATCAGAGAAACCACCTTCCTGGAGGAGATCAGGCCTTATGATGTGGAATATTTCGAAGGGAAGGTGGACGTTTATACCTATCTTAAGAAAGCCAGGGCCAACCAGTTTAACGGGATCGTCGGGATCCTGCCCAATAATGAAGAGACAGGAAAACTGCTGGTAACCGGAGACCTCCACCTGTCACTTGTCAATCCATTCGGGAAAGGGGAGCAGTTTTATATTGCCTGGCGGTCCCTCCAGCCACTGAGCCAGGAACTGGACCTGAGCATATCCTGGCCATATCTATTTGGTTCCTCCATTGGCATCGGGGTGGATTTTGCACTATTGAAGCAGGATACCAGCTTTTTTTCTGTCAACCCGGTCATTGACCTGAGGTTCTTTTTGGGTGGGACCAATTATTTCAATGCTTTTTTTGATCATTTCAATTCTTCGTTGATCAGTACATGGGGACTTGAAAACACGGTGGTGCTTCCGCCATATGCTGACGTTACCAGCTATCTATATGGCCTTGGGATACAGTTCAACAACCTGGATTATTATTTCAATCCCCTGCAGGGCTGGGATATACAGTCCCGCGTTGGGATCGGCAGCAAGAAGATCCACCCGAACCCGGCACTGCCGGATCAGGTTTACGAGTCGGTCAGGGAGACATCAACCCAGCTAAAGGGAACCGCAGAGATCCGTTTTTTTCAATCCCTTGGCGGCCGTTTTACCCTCCATGTGGCCAACCGGACAGGCTACATCATGAACGATGACCTCTTTGTCAATGAATTGTTCAGACTCGGTGGGATAAAGACACTAAGGGGAGTGGATGAGAACTCGATATATGCCTCCTTCTACAGCCTGGGCACCATTGAGACCCGCTTCCTCTTTGAGCGGAATTCCAGCGTATTTTTGTTTTTTGACGGGGGGTATTACGAGCAATCCCTGGCGGATGATTTTGTGGCTGATTTCCCGCTGGGCTTCGGCGCCGGTATCAATATGCAGACCAGGGCGGGGATTTTTTCTTTAAATTATGCCCTGGGGAAGCAATTCGACAATCCAGTCAACATCGGAAATGCCAAAATCCATATTGGTTACATTAACCGGTTTTGACATTAAATATTATCTTTGTCCCCTGTAAATTCTAAAATCATTTTTCATGGATGTGACTGTTCAGACTGCCAAAGATCTTGGCCTGACCCCCGAGGAATTTGACATGATCAAAGAAATCCTGGGACGGACACCCAATTTTACGGAATTATCGATCTATTCAGTGATGTGGTCTGAGCATGCTTCCTATAAAAACTCCATCAAATGGCTCAAAACCCTGCCCCGTGAAGGAAAGAACCTTCTCGTGGGAGCGGGTGAGGAGAACGCGGGACTGGTAGACATAGGGAATGGGCTGGCATGTGCATTTAAAATTGAATCTCATAACCATCCCTGTGCCATCGAACCCTACCAGGGTGCTGCCACCGGGGTAGGGGGGATCAACCGCGACATTTTTACCATGGGGGCACGTCCCATTGCACAGCTGAATTCATTGCGTTTCGGGGACCTGAAACTGGACAGGACAAAATGGCTGATCAAAGGCGTTGTGAAAGGGATTGGAGATTACGGCAACTCTTTCGGGGTCCCCGTTGTTGGCGGCGAAGTTTTTTTCGATGACTGTTACAATACCAATCCCCTGGTAAACGCCATGTCTGTTGGGATCATGGAACAGGGAGAAATGATATCGGCGGTGGCAAAAGGAAGCGGCAACCCTATCTATATTGTGGGATCATCCACAGGCAAGGACGGGATCCACGGGGCCACATTCGCATCCGCAGATATCACGGAAGATTCAGCCAATGATATTCCTTCCATACAGGTAGGGGATCCTTTCATGGAAAAGCTCCTGCTGGAAGCTTCACTTGAGCTGAACCAAAGCGGGGCCATCGTTGGAATGCAGGATATGGGTGCAGCCGGGATTATCTGCTCTACCTCTGAAATGTCAGCCAAAGGGAAAAACGGAATGCGTATCGATCTGCAAAAGGTCCCCTTCAGGCAACAGAACATAGAGGCCTGGGAAATACTCCTGTCCGAATCCCAGGAAAGGATGCTGGTATGCGTAGAGAAAGGCAAGGAATCGATAGTGGAGGCCATTTTTGAAAAATGGGACCTGAACTGCAAGATCATTGGTGAAGTCATACCCGAGGATAAACTGGAATTTTATTCGGGTGATAAGCTGGTGGCCGAGGTGCCGGCTGATTCCCTTGTACTTGGAGGAGGTGCACCTGTTTACGACAGGGAATACAGTGAACCAGCCTATTTCAAGGAATACCAGAAATTCAAACTGGAGGATGTTCCTGAGCCCGAAGATTATAAAGAAATATCCTTCCAGCTTGTCAGGCATCCCAACATTGCTTCCAAAAGGTGGGTAGCCGAACAATACGATACTATGGTCAGGACCAATAATATGGCCACCAACTTTCCGGCTGACGCTGGATTGGTAAACATAAAGGGGACCCGGACAGCCCTGGCGCTGACCACCGATTGCAATGCCCGCTATGTCCACGCCGACCCGAAAAAAGGTGCCATGATAGCCGTATCCGAAGCAGCCCGGAATATCGTATGCTCAGGTGGAGAGCCCCTGGCCATCACCAATTGTTTGAATTTTGGGAATCCCTATAATCCGGAAGTCTACTGGCAGTTTGTACAGGCTGTGACAGGCATGGGAGAAGCCTGCCGAAAATTTGATACACCTGTGACCGGCGGGAATGTGAGTTTTTACAACCAGGCCAGCTTTGAGGGAAAGACAGAACCGGTATTCCCGACACCAGTGATAGGCATGCTGGGAATAATCAGGGAGAAGGAACACAGCATGTCACTTGATTTCAAGGATAAGGGAGATGTGATCTTTTTAATTGGCAAATCAGTAAATGATATGGCCGGGTCACAGTACCTTCATACAGTCCACGGCATCAGTGAAAGTCCAGCCCCCCACTTCGATCTCGACTATGAGTATCGCATACAGGAAGCCGTGAAAGGCATCATTCAGGGCAGGATGATAAGATCGGCCCATGATGTATCCGATGGGGGATTGTATATCACACTTGTTGAATCCGCCATGCCGCGGGAATTTGGTTTTGATATTACATCTCCTGCCGAGATCCGCAAGGATGCCTTTCTCTTCGGAGAGGCTCAAAGCCGGGTGGTGGTTACCGTCAACCAGGCCATGGAAACAGATTTCATTGATTACATGATGGACCAGGATCTGCAATTCTCGGCCCTGGGGCATGTGACCAAAGGTGAACTGCGGGTAGATGATATCTCCTTTGGATTTATCAATGATGTAAAGAAAGTTTACCTGACAACCCTGGAAAAAATCCTGGATGATCAGGGGGAAGAACAGTCAGATTAATTCCGGACCAGTATATAATAACCGAAACCACAAAACGTTAAAAGAGGTAAGTTCCCAATAAATTGAGAAAAAGTTTCATCATATTCCTTCTCATCCTGATGGCCATGCAGGTGGCCGGCCAGGTAAAAAGAGTACAAAACGATCCGGGTTACGATTATAAATGGATACATTTTGGTTTCATGGTGGGATTGAATACCATGGACTTCGGTTTTAAACGTCCGGCACCGGTACCGGGATCGTCAGACATATTATTTGCAGATGTGAGCAAACCCAATCCCGGCTTCCAGGTGAGCATAGTGTCAGACCTTCGCCTGGGGGACCGATTCTCCCTTCGTTTTCTGCCAGGGATCACTTTCGGATCACGCACCCTTAGTTTTTATGAATATCCCGGAAATTCAGGCTCCCAGCCGATAAGCGATCCGCAGACCGTTGAATCAAATTTTCTGGACTTCCCCCTGCTACTCAAGTACAAGTCCAAGCGAGTGAATAATTACCGGCCCTACCTGGTCGGTGGACTGAACATGCGGTATGATATGGCAGCCCGAAAGGACTACGATGGTGACGGTCCCTGGGTAAGGCTGGAACCGTTAGATTTCTACGCGGAGTTCGGATTCGGCATCGATATTTTCCTCCAGTATTTTAAATTCTCACCGGAATTAAAAGTTTCTGTTGGCTTCAGGGATGTACAAGTGCATGACCATGGGGGTGCTAATCCACAGTATACCAACTCCATAAACAAGCTGAACTCCTACGTTGTGATGCTTTGTTTTTATTTCGAATAAAACTTTTATTTGGCATGTGCTTTCCTGAACTCTGCACAGAGTATGGCTGCTGCAGTGGCAACATTCAGTGAATCGGGATGGGATGTACGGTCATGGTAGGGTATGGTCAGGATGCGGTCTGCCAGGTCCATGATGTCAGGGGAGAGACCATTGGCTTCATTACCGAAGAGGATGATACCGGGCAGGAAGAGGGGCGTGTGGAAAAGGTTGCTACCGTTCTGGCCTGTCCCGTAAACCATATAGTTTTTTTCTTCCCTCAGGCTGCTGATATTTGATGCCAGGTCAACATAAAAGACATTGACCCTCAGGAAGGACCCCATTGTTGCCTGTATCGTTTTAGGGTTGTACAGGTCCACACAATTCTCAGAGCAGAGGATGTTGCGGATCCCAAACCAGTCTGACAGCCTGATGATGGTTCCCATGTTCCCTGGATCCTGAAGGTATTCAAGTCCGATGGAGAGTTTTGTTTTTACCTGGCTGATCTCAAGCTCCGGGAGGTGCTGGTGAACGATGGCCATTGCCTGGTTAGGTGTTTGCTGTTGGGAAATTTCCTGCAATTCGGCCTGGGTAGTCTGGAAGATATCGAAATCCTGTCCGAGTTTATCCCCGTTCACAGCTAACCACTCATCCGTGGCAATGATAGATTCTATTCTGTACAGGGTTTCTGTCCTGCCCCTGTGATGGGTGATGAGGTCGCGTACCATCTTATCCCCTTCTGCCAGGAATAGCTTTTCAGCCTGCCTGTTTTTTTTCATGGCCAGGCCGCGTATCAATTTCTTCTTGCTGAGGCTGAGTAGGAGCATTGTTCTGCTGGAAGTTAAGTATATTTGCCCTAAGATAGGAATAATTTAGACTGCCATTGCCTGTAAAATATCATCATAGGAAAACTGCCTTATGCTATTGCCTGATTGGATTGACCATTTTCCTGCTTGCTTCCTGTAAGTCGACCAAATATGTTCCGGATGAAGCCCACCTGCTGAAAAGTTACAAGATAAAGGTTGACAACGAACGTGTCGACTCGAAAGAGCTGGATTCATACATCAAGCCCAAACCCAACCGGCAGATCCTTGGTGCAAAATTTTACCTGGGACTCTACAACCTCTCCGGGGAGAAGGACAGTGGATGGAACCGCTGGCTCAGGAAGATTGGTGAGGCACCTGTCCTGTATGATGATTTTGAAAAAGACAAGAATAAGAAGCAACTGGGACTCTATATGCGGAATAAGGGGTATCATCACGCCCAGGTATCAGACAGTGTCAGGACAAATAAGAAAAAGGTACAGGTCAGCTACGACATAGTTGCCGGGATCCCCTACGTATTAAGAAGTATTAAATATCATTATGAGGATACCTCCCTAAGATCCGTGCTGGCCCCTGATACTGTTAATTCATTAGTGAAACCCGGGGACATGTTCGATGTGGATGCAATGCAGGCTGAGCGGGCGAGGACAGCAACATACCTGAGGAACAGAGGGTATTTTAATTTCAACAGGGAATACATATTCTTTGAGGTTGATAGTTCATTAAACACTCACCAGGTGGATATCACGATTGGTGTAAAGAAATTCATCCTGCCATCGGATGAAGGTTATTACCTGTTGGTCCCACACAGGAAATACAGGATCGAGGAGGTATATATCTACCCCGCATTTGATCCCAAGAGGGCAATAGCAGATAATAAGGCTTATATCGATGGACTCACATCTTTCAAATACAAAGAGTTTGAATTCAGGCATGAGGATAAACTCAAAGCCGATCCGGGTGTCATATCTCAGTCAGTATTCATTATGCCCGGCGAAGAGTATGACGCTGAGAAAGTGAAGCAAAGCTACAAGCACCTGTCCTCACTGCGTATTTACAAACTCGTTAACATCGCATTCGAGGAAAAGGATCCCGATGATCCCTATCTGCATGATTATTATCCCCTTGTATGCCATATCCAGCTGAGCCCTACCACCTCACAATCTTATACAGTTGAGCTGGAAGGTACAAACTCTGCCGGGAACTTTGGCATAGGAGGAAATCTGAATTATACCCACAGGAATCTTTTTGGGGGTGCAGAGAACTTTACCGCACGCCTGTCTGGAGCTATGGAAACCATCAAAGAAATTGACCAGGAAGGATTCGGCAATATGATTGAATTGGGAATGGAAGCCAGGTTGACTATTCCAAAATTTCTGCTCCCCTTCAAGACGGAGCGATTTATCAGAAAATATAATCCGAAGACCAGCACAGCGGTAAGTTATAATTATCAGCACCGACCCGATTACACCCGGTCCGTGTTCCAGACAAGCTTCGGATATAACTGGACGAGCGGTGATTTTATCACGCATATTATCAACCCTGTACAACTGAACTTCGTTAAAATGATCGATGCCACGGATGAATTCCTGAAAGAAATCAAAGATACATACCTTGAGTATAGTTATGAAGACAGGTTGATCCTTGGGATCAACTATAGTTTTATATATACCAACCAGGATATCCAGAAGTCCAGGGATTTTGTGTATTTCAGAACCAACCTGGAATCGGCCGGCCTCCTGATGAAAGGACTGGCCAAAGCAATAGGTGCTGAGCGGGACAGCCTCGGAAGGCATATTATGTTCGGTAATGCCTTTGCCCAATTTGTAAAAGGAGATGTGGAGTTCAGGTATTTCAAAATCCTGAATGATCAGACCAATCTGGTCTACAGGGTATTTATGGGAGCCGCATTTCCTTACGGGAACTCCATTACCATCCCGTATGAGAAGCAATACTTCACGGGAGGGGCAAATGGTATACGGGCCTGGCAGGTGAGGAACCTGGGACCAGGTTCCTTCAATATTTACGATGAGCCAACTGCACCCAGGTATCCGAATCAGACAGCGGATGTTAAGATAGAAGCAAATATTGAATACCGCTTCGATTTGTTCTGGCTCTTGGAGGGAGCCCTTTTCCTTGATGGCGGGAATATCTGGTCCCTGAACAAGGATGATGACAGGCCCGGGTCTGCTTTTGAGTGGAACCGCTTTTACAAGGAATTTGCCCTGGGGACAGGTATTGGATTGCGTATGGATTTCTCTTTTTTCGTTTTCAGGTTTGACCTGGGGATGAAGGTCAGGGACCCGGCGGAACCTGAAGGCAGCCGGTGGGTGTTCATGAATAGCGGTTATAGCAGGCCACAATTTAATATCGCCATCGGCTACCCGTTTTAGGCAGTTCATACCTCCCTTCGAAAATAAAATCGGCCTTCTGTTTTATTCTATCCCTGAAACTTCTATTTTTGCGAAATTATTCCTGAATGTTCAATTATTATTAACCATTAAAATATAATTATATGTCCGTTAAAGTTTTAGAGGCCGTAAAGCCGGGTTTGGTACTCGGAGACGATGTTCAGAAAGTGTTTGCTATAGCCAGGGAGAATGAATTTGCCATTCCCGCTGTCAATGTAGTTGGAACCAATACTGTTAATGCAGTCATGGAAGCAGCCAAGGTGGTAAACTCACCTGTGATTATTCAGTTTTCGAATGGTGGTGCTGCATCTTGGTCAGGGAAAGGGCTGTCCAATGAAAACGAGCGGTCTGCTATTGCTGGTGGTGTCATGGGAGCCTTGCACGTGCATCACCTGGCTGCGCTCTATGGGGTCCCGGTAATCCTGCATACCGATCATGCTGCCAGGAAATTACTTCCCTGGGTAGAAGGATTGCTCGAGGCTGGTGAAAAGCATTTTAAGCAACATGGGAAATCCCTGTATAGTTCACATATGCTTGATCTTTCAGAGGAACCACTGGAGGAGAATATCGAAACCTGCAAGACTTATCTTGAACGGATGAGCAAAATAGGTATGACCCTGGAAATAGAACTTGGTGTGACAGGGGGGGAAGAAGACGGTGTGGACCATTCCGATATAGACAGTTCCAAACTTTACACCCAGCCGGAAGAAGTGGCCTATGCATTCAGTGAACTAGGCAAGGTCAGTGACAGGTTCACCATTGCTGCTTCATTTGGGAATGTCCATGGTGTATATAAGCCTGGCAATGTCAAACTTACCCCGAAGATCCTGATGAACTCCCAGAAATACATACAGGATAAATATAATACAAGCGACAAGCCAGTTAATTTTGTATTCCATGGTGGATCAGGATCCACCCGTGAAGAGATCCGGGAGGCCATAAGCTATGGTGTGATCAAAATGAACATTGATACCGATACCCAGTGGGCTTACTGGGATGGCGTAAGGAATTATGAAAAGGCAAACCGTGATTATCTTCAGGGACAGATTGGGAACCCCGAGGGAGAAGATAAACCCAATAAGAAAAAATACGATCCACGGGTCTGGTTGCGTGAAGGGGAGAAATCCCTGGTGGAAAGGCTGAAACTGGCATTTGAAGACCTTAATTGTATTGACAGGAATTAATTTCGAAAATGCATATGATATTCCGCAAGGATCACCATTAAGCAATGTGGTCTTTGCGGTTCATTTTTTTTAATCAACTATTATGGCAGGTACTCCTCCTTCAGTACGGGATACATTTTCCGGTAAATTTGGTGTGATCGCGGCAGCAGCAGGTTCAGCAATCGGGCTAGGTAATATCTGGCGATTCCCTTATGTCGCTGGAGAAAATGGTGGTGCAGCATTTCTATTGATCTACGTAGCCTTTGTAGTCCTGCTCGGCATCCCTGTGATGATGTCAGAGTTTGTGGTAGGAAGGAATGCCCAAAGGAATGCTGTTGGATCATTCAGGAAGCTGGCTCCCCGTAAACCTTGGTTCCTCGTCGGCATGCTTGGAGTGGCTGCAGCTTTTATTATCCTGGCATTTTATGCGGTGGTGGCGGGCTGGACGCTGAGCTATCTTTTTGATTCAGCCAGGTACCTCGTGCAGCCGGCAAAATACGGTTTTGCAGAAATGTCTACTGATCAGCTACGGACATATTTCCAGGAGGGTTATGATAATTTTCTGGCCGGGACATGGAAACCCATTCTTACCTTTCTGGCCATGATGGGACTAACCATCGCTATTGTGTTTTCAGGTGTACGGGATGGCATTGAAAAATATGCCAAGATCCTCATGCCCATCCTGCTGGTCCTGCTTCTTGTACTGGTTGTCAGGGGTGTTACCATGGAAGGTGCAAGGGAGGGAATACAATTCCTTTTTAAACCTGATTTTTCCCTGATCAATGGCAATGCTATACTGGTGGCACTTGGACAGGCTTTCTTTTCCCTGTCTGTTGGCATGGGAACCTTGATCACATACGGATCCTATATCCAGAAAAATGATAACCTGGCCAATACTGCAGTCAGTGTTGCATTTGCTGATACGCTTGTTGCTGTTATCGCGGGACTTGCCATCTTTCCTGCTGTCTTTACCTTTGGGATCAGTCCGGATTCAGGCCAGGGACTTGTCTATGTAACCCTGCCCATTATCTTCCAGAAAATGGCCTTCGGGTCATTCTGGGCCATGCTGTTCTTTCTGCTTCTTTGCGTTGCCGCGCTCACCTCTACCATTTCAATGCTCGAGGTGGTGGTGGCATATTTTTCAGAAGAACTGGGATGGAGCAGGAAAAAGGCTATCTGGATGGCCGGATCCTCAATTGGTATACTCGGACTGGTGGTAACCATGTCTTGGGGTCCCCTGGCCAATGTAACCTGGGGAGACCTTAATATATTTGGGATCTTCGATGCCTCCCCGGCATATTACCTTCCCCTCGGAGGATTTTTTATTGTGATCTATGTGGGCTGGTTTTTTGAACGCGATAAAAGCAAGGCAGAACTATCGAGTGATGGAAAATTCTCTATACGCTATTATCCATTCTTCATCTTCCTGGTCAGGTATCTTGCACCCATCGCTATCGCACTGGTATTCCTGAATGTGATCGGGTTGATCAAATTCTGATCCCGGCCATGGTCCGCAGGATCATCCTGGCTTACATGTCTTTGACCCGCGGCGAGCGGAATGGGTTCTTTGTACTGGCCATTTTGATCATGATCCTGCTGGCCGGGCGCATCCTCATCCCGGTCTTGAAAGAAAGGCCCATTCCCGATTTTAAGGAAGCCGAATCAGCCTTCCTGGCATTCAGGTCTGCAATGCAGGAAGCTGAAGCCGGGGAGGAGCTTGAACAGTTATCTGCTGGAATGGAATCGGGCAAGATATTTCCACCAATCCATGCTGCCATTCAATATTTCAATTTCGACCCCAATCATATCACTTATGAGGAACTGCTGAAACTTGGCCTTTCGAACAGGGTTGCCAGGACATTGGTAAAATACAGGAACAGCGGGGGTAGGTTTCACAGCAAACCGGACCTGATGAAGGTCTATGGTCTCGAGAAGGCAGATTTTTACCGGCTCGAGCCATATATAAATATCCCATCCGTTCCGGCTCCGGACGTAAAAAAGCAGGTTCCTATGGCCATTGAGCTGAATAGTGCAGACTCTATACAGCTTCAGGGGATCTATGGGATAGGTCCTGTATTCGCGAACAGGATTATCAGATACCGTGACCTGTTGGGAGGGTTCTACACCCACGAACAGTTAAATGAGGTATACGGCCTCCGGGAGGAGCAATATGAGGAGATACTAAAGCATGTGTTTATCGATACCAGTTTCCTGCAAAGGATGAACCTTAATTCGGTGGAGCGGGATACCCTTCTAAAGCATCCCTATCTGAACGGATACCAGGCAGATGCCATCATTGCATACAGGGAATACAATGGGGAATGGAAGGATATCCATGAAATCAAAAGGAATCAACTCCTCCCTGATTCAGTATTTAACAAGATCAGTCCATATCTGAGAATCGAAAAATAATGGGAACGGAAAGCTGCATCAGTCCTGATGATCATGCCATCCATGTAAATTTATTTGTTTTTTAACAAGTGAATATTGGACTATATCCCCGGATTTTTGTAAATTGTATAGGAGATCCAAATAGAAGCTTATACCCTAAGTCAGTCATTTTTATGAATTTAGGGGTTTGTATCAGGATAAATTAACACAAAAACAATGATCTATGGAATTTTTATGAATTTTTTTGATTAATTCTATACAATTTATAAATTTGCGGCTCAATAAATTAAGCTAGGAGAAAATCATGATTGTAGTACCCATAAAAGAAGGTGAAAATATTGAGCGCGCTTTAAAGAAATTTAAAAGAAAATTCGAAAGAACTGGTACGGTAAAGGAACTACGGGGACGGCAGGCTTATATAAAACCATCCGTTAGAAAACGCCAGACGAAAATGCGTGCACAGTATATCCAGAAACTTCAGGATCTGGATGAATAAACTTTTACGTCAGCGGGTCTGAACCCGGTACTTGCTTCCTTATATACATTGCCGGTTTTTGAATAAAACCGATTCCCTGTATACTTAATGAATTATAAAGAGTTGTTTTTGAATTACCTCCGGTTCGAGAAGAGGTATTCACAACATACTATTCTCTCATACCAGACAGACCTGGATCAGTTTGAAAGGTATGCCCACGATTACCTGGAGGACGAAGGGGGCTTGGACAGGGCTGACACAAAGCTCATCCGCTCCTGGGTCGCCCACCTGATGGAATCCGGATTGTCTGCACGCTCAGTCAACCGGAAGATCACTACACTGAAAACATTTCACAAATTCATGATGCGTGAGCAGCACATCAAGATCAACCCGATGGATAAAGTGATCAGTCCCAAATCAAATAAAACCCTCCCTGCCTTCGTGGAAGAGGAAAAAATGGATGAGTTGCTTGATTTGCATTCTTTCGGTGAGGATTTCCATGGGGCAAGGAACAAACTGATCATAGAGCTCTTGTATCTTACCGGTATGAGATTATCGGAACTGATCATGCTGGAGGACAAGCATATTGATCATTATGAATGTACAGTGAGGGTTACCGGTAAAAGGAACAAGGAGAGGATCATCCCCCTTGAACAGTCTGCGGTGGACGTTATCACAAATTATCTAGCATTGAGAAAGCAGGAATTTCCTGAAACTTCAACAGCGCATTTTTTTGTTACCGATAAGGGAAAGCCCTTGTATCCGAAATTTGTTTATAAAGTGGTGAACAACTACCTGAGACTGGTAACCACCATGGAAAAGCGCAGCCCGCATGTACTGCGTCACAGCTTCGCAACACATATGCTGAACAGAGGGGCAGACCTCAATGCTATTAAGGAAATTCTGGGCCATGCCAACCTGTCCGCCACCCAGGTATACACGCACAATACTTTTGAAAAATTAGTTACTATATATAAACAAGCTCATCCTAGGGCATAACCATGGAGGAATCACTATGAATATCAAAATTCATTCAATCCGTTTCGATGCAGATACCAGACTGCTTGAATTTATCAATTTAAAGATCCTGAAATTAATGCAGTACTATGATGAAATTATGGGTGCTGAGGTTTTCCTCAGGCTTGATAAATCACAGGATCTGGAGAATAAAGTGGTTGAAATAAGGCTTTCACTTCCTGGTAATGAGCTTTTTGCGAAAAAACAGAGTAAAACATTTGAAGAATCCACAGACATGTCCGTCGAGGCTTTACGAAGGCAGATTATGAAGCACAAAACAAAACTTAGACGCGCCTGAAATAAAGCCAATAATTTTATTTGTGATATAAATAAAATATATATACATTTGCGAACCGATTTTCAAGGGTATAATTATGCCCTAACGTTCTTTGATTTGCCAATGTAGCTCAGCTGGTCAGAGCAGCTGATTTGTAATCAGCAGGTCGGGGGTTCGAGTCCCTTCATTGGCTCTGACAAACGGGGAGATACCAAAGCGGTCAACTGGGGCAGACTGTAAATCTGCTGGCTAATGCCTTCGTAGGTTCGAATCCTGCTCTCCCCACACCGCGGGAATAGCTCAGTTGGTAGAGCACAACCCTTCCAAGGTTGGGGTCGCGAGTTCGAGCCTCGTTTCCCGCTCGATGAGGCCGATGTAGCTCAGGGGTAGAGCGCGTCCTTGGTAAGGACGAGGTCATGGGTTCAAATCCCATCATTGGCTCTTTTTTGAAACGAATAATAAACAGAGTAATATTCAATTTCTTAATTAAGTTAAAGTTATGGCTAAAGAAAAATTTCTGAGATCGAAACCGCATGTTAATATTGGTACGATTGGTCACGTTGACCATGGAAAGACCACGTTAACCTCTGCTATCACCATGGTGCTTGCAAAGCAGGGTCTTGCAACTATCAAGGATTTCGATTCAATTGATAATGCTCCTGAAGAGAAGGAGAGGGGGATTACCATTAATACGGCTCACGTTGAGTACGAAACAGTGAATCGCCACTATGCACACGTAGACTGTCCGGGACACGCTGACTATGTGAAGAACATGGTTACGGGTGCGGCCCAAATGGACGGTGCCATCCTGGTTGTTGCAGGTACTGATGGACCAATGCCTCAGACAAGGGAGCATATCCTGCTGGCATACCAGGTGAATGTGCCCAAGATTGTTGTTTTCCTTAACAAGGTGGACATGGTGGATGATGATGAACTGCTCGAACTTGTTGAGATGGAAGTACGTGAACTGCTCAGTTTCTATAAGTATGATGGTGACGCTTCACCTGTTATTTATGGATCTGCACTGGGTGCCATGAACGGAGAAGCCAAATGGGAAGAGAAAGTGATTGAACTGATGGCAGCCGTTGATGAATATATTCCAGTTCCACCACGTGATATTGAGAAGGCTTTCCTGATGCCTGTTGAAGATGTATTCTCCATCACAGGCCGGGGTACCGTTGCTACGGGTAGGATTGAAACTGGTATTGTATTGACAGGGAATGAAGTGAACCTGATCGGTCTGGGTGCCGAAGGTAAGAAAACAGTTGTAACAGGTGTTGAGATGTTCCGCAAGATCCTTGACCGCGGTGAGGCTGGTGATAACGTCGGGCTCCTGCTCAGGGGAGTTGACAAGAATGAGATCAGCAGGGGTATGGTAATCGCTGATCCAGGATCTATTACACCTCATACCTTAGTAAAGGCTGAGGTATATGTATTGAAGAAGGAAGAAGGCGGTCGTCACACTCCCTTCCACAATAATTATCGTCCGCAATTCTATCTGAGAACGCTGGATGTGACAGGTGAAATACAATTACCTGAAGGCCGCGAAATGGTGATGCCAGGTGATAATGTTTCTATTACAGTGAAATTGATCTATCCGGTTGCACTGAATGTGGGACTGCGGTTTGCCATCCGTGAAGGAGGACGTACCGTTGGTGCCGGTCAGGTTACGGAAATTATTGAATAAGAAAGTCCATAACTTTTAGCTTTCAATAAGATGTCCAGGGTTCGGTCCCGCTATACGGGATCGAACTTTTGGCATGTTTCCACAAGTATAGCACACGGGTGTAGCTCAATTGGTAGAGCATTGGTCTCCAAAACCAAGGGTCGGGAGTTCGAGTCTCTCCACCCGTGCTAAGGTTTAAAAGATGAAGATTAAAACATATATTCAAGAGACCTGGAATGAGCTGATCCATAAGGTATCATGGCCAACCTGGTCGGAGCTGCAGAACAGTGCTGTGGTAGTCATGATCGGAACGGTGATCATATCCCTGATCATTTTTGCCATGGATATCAGTTTCAGGAATATCATGGAAATGATTTACGGCCTGTTTTATTAATGTTTAGAAAAAACCGAACGAATGGGTGAGATCGAAAAGAAATGGTATGTCCTGAGGGCTATCGGAGGGAAGGAGAAGAAAGTCAAGGAAATGATTGAGAGTGAAGTTTCGAGGCTCAACCTGCAGGATTATGTTTCGCAGGTACTGATACCTACCGAGAAAGTTTATCAGATCCGCCAGGGCAAGAAGATCAGCAAGGAACGGAATTTCTTTCCGGGATACGTACTGATCGAAGCAGCACTTGTAGGAGAGATCCCGCATATTCTCAAAAATGTCACCAACGTGATCGGTTTTCTTGGGACCAAAGGAGAAGAGGCACCGACACCTTTGCGTGCGAATGAGGTGAACAGGATACTGGGCAAGGTCGATGAACTGGCCGCCAGTGATGAAGAGATCAATGTCCCGTTTTTTGTGGGAGAATCTGTCAAGGTTATAGATGGGCCATTCAACAGCTTTACCGGGGTGATCGAGGAGGTAAATAATGAGAAGAAGAAGCTGAAGGTAATGGTAAAAATATTTGGACGAAAGACACCGCTTGAATTGAGCTTCATGCAGGTGGAAAAGGATTCATAAAGAAATTTGGCAACTGTATGTTTCACCCGATGCTGGGTGTTCACGCTTCCAATATAGTTAGGCAATTTTTTTGATTAACCGGAAATCGTAGATTTAAATTATGGCGAAAGAAGTAGCAGGATTAATCAAGTTACAAATCAGGGGTGGATCAGCAAATCCATCCCCTCCCGTCGGACCCGCATTGGGTGCGAAAGGAGTTAACATCATGGAGTTTTGTAAACAGTTCAATGGGCGGACCCAGGAGAAGGCAGGAAAATTACTTCCGGTAATTATTACTGTTTATGTTGATAAGTCCTTTGATTTTATTGTCAAGACTCCTCCGGTTGCTGTTCAATTACTTGAAGCAGCAAAAACTAAGAAAGGTTCCTCGGAACCCAACAGGGACAAAGTTGCCTCTGTATCATGGAAGCAAGTTCAGCAAATTGCACAGGACAAAATGGTTGACCTGAATGCTTTTACTGTTGAATCTGCCATGAGAATGGTTGCGGGAACTGCACGAAGTATGGGAATCACTGTAATGGGAGATTTCCCGACTAATCTTTAATCTCTAAATAATAATGGCAAAACTGACAAAGAACAGAAAGCTTGCTGTAGAAAAAATTGAGGAAGGTAAACTCTATAAGTTAAATGAAGCTGCAACTTTGCTGAAAGAAGTCATATCCACCAAATTTGATGCATCGGTGGATATCGACGTCAGACTGGGTGTTGATCCCAGGAAGGCAAACCAGATGGTACGGGGTGTAGTAACGCTTCCACATGGCACGGGTAAGGAAATCCGTGTGCTTGTACTCTGCACACCGGACAAGGAAGAAGAAGCAAAAAAGGCAGGCGCGGATTACGTTGGGCTTGATGATTACGTTGAGAAGATACAAAACGGCTGGACAGACATAGATGTTATCATTACCATGCCACCCGCAATGGGTAAGGTTGGTAAACTTGGTAAGATCCTCGGTCCCCGTGGACTCATGCCGAACCCAAAGAGTGGGACGGTTACCATGGATATCGGGAAAGCCGTGGCGGATGTCAAGATGGGTAAGATTGATTTCAAGGTGGATAAATTTGGCATCATACATTCCAGGATAGGCAAGGCCTCTTTTGAGTCCGATCAGATTGTGGACAATGCAAGAGAATTCATCAGCACCATCGTAAAACTAAAGCCCACATCAGCCAAGGGAACCTATATCAAGAGTATTTCCCTTTCCAGTACAATGAGTCCGGGTATCAGGATCGATACCAAAATTGCGGAAGATTAAGACAGCAGCTGAGATTAATGAATCTGAAATCATGAGAAGAGAAGAGAAAAATGTCATCATAGACGGATTGACAGAGCAGATCAATAAAGCCAGCCATTTCTATCTGACAGATATATCAGAGCTGAATGCTGAAGATACTTCCTCCCTACGGAGAAAATGTTTTGAAAAAGACATTGAACTGGTAGTGGTGAAGAATACATTATTGAAACAGGCACTGGATAAGTCCGAAGGCAATTTTGAAGAATTCTATGATATATTGAAGAATTCAACTTCGGTGATGTTTTGTGAGACGGGTAATATTCCCGCCAAACTCATCAAGGAATTCAGGACGGCACATGAACGTCCCGTCCTGAAGGCCGCCTTTGTTGAAGAATCAATATATCTGGGCGATGAACAACTGGATGCACTGTCATCCCTCAAGTCGAAGAACGAACTTATCGGGGATGTGCTCCTGTTGCTCCAGTCACCTATGAAAAACCTGTTGTCTGCAATGCAGTCAGGAGGAAACAACCTGGCAGGCGTTGTACAGACACTTGCAGAACGAGAAGGATAATAATAATCAATTAATAAATTTTAGAAAAATGGCAGACGTTAGCGCAATTGCAGATCAATTAGTAGAATTGACTGTAAAAGAAGTAAGTGAACTTCTTGACGTATTGAAAGAAAAGCATGGTATAGAGCCTGCAGCTGCTGCAGTAGCAGTAGCCGGTGTACCCGCCGCAGGTGGGGAAGCTGCTGCTGAGGAAAAGAGCACATTTGATGTGATCCTTACAGCACCCGGTGGAGCAAAGCTGCAGATCGTTAAGCTTGTTAAGGAACTTACCGGTCTTGGACTGAAAGAGGCAAAAGGTGTTGTTGATTCCGCACCAGCCCCGATCAAGGAAGGTATACCCAGGGATGAAGCTGAAAACCTGAAAACGCAATTGGAAGAAGCTGGAGCAGAGGTTGAACTTAAATAGCATCTTCCTAATGATTCTTACAACAGGTTTAGAATCCCCTACGGGGGTTCTAAGCCTTTTGTTATATTCAGTACTAATATTGATCGTTCTTTAAATAAAAGATAAATGGCCGCGAATAAAGTTGAAGGAAGAATTAATTTCTCTGCCGCTAAGAATCAGCTACAATATCCTGATTTTCTGGGAGTTCAGTTGAAATCTTTCACGGAATTTTTCCAGATGGAAACCACATCGGAGGATAGAAAAGCAGAAGGCCTGTACAGGGTTTTTAGTGATAATTTCCCCATCACAGACACACGTAATAATTTCATTCTTGAATTCCTGGACTACCAGGTTGACCCTCCCAGGTATTCCATTGATGAGTGCATTGAGCGTGGTCTGACCTATAGTGTTCCACTGAAAGCCAAACTCAAATTATACTGTACGGATCCGGAGCACGAAGATTTTGATACCGTCATACAGGATGTGTATCTGGGTACCATACCTTATATGACTGAGCGTGGACTGTTCATCATCAACGGGGCGGAACGTGTGGTAGTCTCCCAGCTCCACCGGTCCCCGGGTGTCTTTTTCGGACAAAGCATCCATGCCAACGGAACCAAACTGTATTCAGCCAGGATCATCCCCTTTAAGGGATCCTGGATTGAATTTGCCACAGACATTAACAATGTAATGTATGCCTACATTGACCGGAAAAAGAAGTTACCTGTGACTACATTGCTCAGGGCTATCGGTTATGAAGGTGATAAGGAAATTCTTGAGATCTTCGACCTGGCAGATGAGTTGAGGGTTTCTAAAACCGGATTAAAAAAAGTGATCGGCCGGAAACTGGCTGCAAGGGTGCTGAAGTCATGGGTCGAAGACTTCGTGGATGAGGATACCGGTGAGGTGGTATCCATCGAAAGGAACGAGGTGGTTATTGACAGGGAAACCATCCTGGAAAATGATCATATTGACATGATAGTGGATTCGGGATCCAAGACCATTCTTTTGCACAAAGAATCCATGAACCTGGCTGATTTTGCCATCATATACAATACCCTTCAAAAAGATCCATGTAACTCTGAAGAAGAGGCGGTCCTTCATATATACCGTCAGCTTCGGAATTCCGAACCGCCGGATGAGGCAACCGCCAGGGATGTCATCGACAAACTCTTTTTCTCAGACAAACGTTATGACCTTGGACAGGTAGGCCGTTACAGGATCAATAAAAAGCTTGGACTATCCACGGAGATGGATGTCAAGGTACTGACCAGGGAGGACATCATTGAAATCATCAAATACCTGATCGAATTGATCAATTCCAAAACGGATGTTGATGATATCGACCACCTGAGTAACAGGCGTGTCAGAACAGTAGGTGAACAACTTTCGAACCAGTTTAGCGTCGGTTTGGCACGTATGGCCAGGACCATCAGGGAGCGGATGAATGTTCGGGACAATGAGGTGTTTACACCCATTGACCTGATCAACTCCAAGACCCTGTCATCGGTAATCAACTCATTTTTTGGAACAAACCAGCTTTCCCAGTTTATGGACCAGACCAATCCCTTGGCGGAAATGACGCATAAGCGGAGAATGTCGGCACTGGGACCAGGCGGTCTTTCAAGGGAGCGCGCGGGGTTTGAGGTAAGGGATGTGCATTACACACACTACGGGCGACTCTGTCCGATTGAAACACCGGAAGGTCCGAATATAGGGCTGATATCTTCCCTCTGTGTCTATGCCAAGATCAACGACCTCGGTTTTATTGAAACTCCATACCGGAAGGTTAACGAAGGACAGGTAGACCTGTCCAACCAGGGCATCCTTTTCCTCAGTGCGGAAGAGGAAGAATCCAAAATCATTGCCCAGGCCAATGCCCCCATCCAGGACGATGGGAAATTTGTTAACCCAAGGGTGAAAGCAAGATATGATGCGGATTATCCCCTGGCAGAATCCGGGACTGTAGAACTTATGGATGTGGCACCTAACCAGATCGCATCAATCGCTGCTTCCCTGATCCCATTTCTGGAACATGACGATGCCAACAGGGCCCTGATGGGCTCCAACATGATGCGCCAGGCTGTCCCTTTGGTCAGGCCGGAATCACCTGTTGTCGGTACCGGAATAGAAGCCATTGTAGCCAAAGATTCCAGGCTGCTGGTAGTAGCAGCAGGAGATGGAGTGGTTGAATTTGTCGATTCCAACGAGATCGTGATCCGTTATATCCGTACAGAAGAACAGAAATTCGTCAGCTTTGATGATGATATCAAGCGGTACAAGCTTCCCAAATACAAGAAGACAAACCAGAATACCTGTGTAAACCTGAATCCCATCGTTATGAAGGGACAGAAGGTAAAGGCCGGGCAGATCCTGACCCAGGGGTATGCAAGTGAGGCCGGGGAACTGGCACTTGGGCGGAACCTGAAGGTGGCTTTTATGCCCTGGAAAGGTTATAACTTCGAGGATGCCATTGTGATCTCTGACAGGGTGGTAAAGGATGATGTCTTTACTTCCATACATATTGATGAGTACCTGTTGGAGGTGCGTGATACTAAGAGGGGACTGGAAGAATTGACTTCCGATATCCCGAATGTGAGTGAAGAGGCCACCAGGAACCTGGATGAGAACGGGCTTATCAGGATTGGGGCCCATGTGGAACCCGGTGATATCCTGATCGGTAAGATCACCCCGAAAGGTGAATCTGATCCCTCCCCGGAAGAAAAACTGCTGCGTGCCATTTTTGGTGACAAGGCAGGTGATGTGAAGGATGCTTCTCTAAAGGCATCTCCTTCTCTGGAAGGTGTGGTGATAGACAAAAAGCTATTTTCACGGTCCATGAAAGACCGGAAATTCAAGCAGGCCTCAAAACCCATTCTTGACAAGATTGAGGAAGAATTCGTAAAGAAGATCGATAACCTTAGGGGAAGGCTTATTGATAAAGTTTTTTCCCTTGTAAACGGGAAGACCTCACAGGGAGTAAAGGATTACCTGAACGCTGATGTAGTGCCCAAAGGTACCAAGTTTACCCAGAAGCTTCTCCTGGAAATCAATTACCTGGATGTGAATCCGAATAAATGGACCACCGACAAAAAGAAGAACGATACCATCCGTACCCTCCTTCATAATTATACCATCAAATACAAGGAGATAGAGGGCTTCTACAAGCGGAAGAAGTATAATGTTACCATCGGTGATGAGCTGCCCACAGGGATCATACAGATGGCCAAGGTGTACATCGCGATGAAGCGGAAAGTGAAGGTAGGTGATAAGATGGCCGGTAGGCATGGGAACAAAGGTATTGTGGCAAAAATCGTAAGACAGGAAGATATGCCTTTCCTAAAGGACGGGACACCGGTGGATATCGTACTGAATCCGCTGGGAGTGCCTTCCAGGATGAACCTTGGACAGATCTATGAGACAGTGCTCGGCTGGGCCGGTGAAAACCTCGGAGTGAAATTTGCCACTCCCATTTTCGATGGTGCCAGCATAGACCAGATCAATGAGTATACTGAAAAAGCCGGTGTACCGAAATATGGCAAGACCTATCTCTATGATGGAGGGACTGGTGAGCGTTTTGACCAGCCAGCCACAGTAGGGGTGATCTATATGCTGAAACTCGGCCATATGGTAGATGATAAGATGCATGCCCGTTCCATTGGACCATATTCATTGATTACGCAACAGCCCTTGGGGGGTAAGGCCCAGTTCGGGGGACAGCGGTTTGGTGAAATGGAAGTATGGGCATTGGAGGCCTTTGGTGCTGCCAATATCCTGCAGGAACTGCTCACTGTGAAATCAGATGATGTCATCGGGCGCGCCAAGGCATACGAAGCTATCGTAAAAGGGGACCCCATGCCCTTTCCCGGCATCCCCGAATCACTCAATGTATTGTTGCACGAGTTACGTGGACTCGGCTTAAGTGTTAAACTGGTATAAAAAAAACAATTATATGTCCCTGAAAAGAGATTTAAAGGTCAATACAGATTTTACAAAGGTTACTATCGGACTGGCATCTCCCGAGGAGATCCTGGAAAAGTCCAGTGGTGAAGTCTTGAAGCCCGAAACCATTAATTACCGGACCTATAAACCAGAGCGTGACGGTTTGTTCTGCGAAAGGATCTTCGGTCCGGTTAAGGACTATGAATGCCATTGCGGGAAATACAAGCGGATCCGTTACAAGGGGATCGTTTGTGACCGTTGTGGAGTTGAGGTCACCGAGAAGAAGGTCCGCCGCGAACGCATGGGCCATATCTCACTCGTGGTCCCGGTAGCCCATATCTGGTATTTCAAATCCCTGCCCAATAAGATCGGGTACCTGCTGGGACTGCCTACCAAGAAATTGGATTCCATCATTTATTACGAGCGGTACGTGGTGATAAATCCGGGTATCAAGCAGGCTGAGGAGGTCAATTACCTGGATTTCCTGACAGAGGAGGAATACCTGGATATCCTGGAGTCCCTTCCCAAGGAAAACCAGTTCCTGGATGATGACCATCCGGACAAGTTCATTGCCGATATGGGGGCGGAGGCATTGTTTGCCCTCCTGGAAAGAATAGACCTGGATGATATGTCTTATTCACTCAGGCATAAGGCCAATACAGAAACTTCACAACAAAGGAAGAACGAAGCCCTGAAAAGACTGCAGGTAGTGGAAGCCTTTAGGGCGTCCAAGGGTATCAACAAGCCTGCCTGGATGATCGTCAAGGTGGTTCCTGTGATACCTCCGGAACTAAGGCCATTGGTGCCGCTGGATGGTGGACGTTTTGCCACCTCCGACCTGAATGACCTGTACAGGCGTGTTATCATCCGGAACAACCGCCTGAAAAGACTGATAGAGATCAAGGCACCTGAAGTCATCCTCCGTAATGAAAAGAGGATGCTGCAGGAAGCTGTGGATTCACTCTTCGATAATTCGAGAAAGGCCAATGCTGTGAAGACCGAAGCCAACAGGCCGCTGAAATCACTCAGTGACAGCCTGAAGGGTAAGCAGGGAAGATTCCGTCAGAACCTTCTGGGGAAACGGGTAGATTATTCAGCCAGGTCAGTCATTGTCGTCGGTCCCGAACTGAAATTGCATGAATGCGGACTGCCCAAGGATATGGCAGCCGAACTATACAAACCATTCATCATCAGGAAGCTGATAGAACGTGGGATCGTCAAGACTGTGAAGTCCGCCAAAAAGATAGTTGACCGTAAAGATCCTGTCGTATGGGATATTCTGGAGAACGTTTTGAAAGGCCACCCGGTGTTGTTAAACCGTGCCCCAACCCTTCACCGGCTTGGGATACAGGCATTTCAGCCCAAACTGATCGAGGGGAAAGCCATTCATTTGCACCCCCTTGTCTGTACGGCATTTAATGCTGACTTTGACGGAGACCAGATGGCTGTGCACCTGCCACTTGGCAATGCTGCCATCCTGGAAGCCCAGATGCTGATGCTGGCCTCCCATAATATCCTCAACCCGGCCAATGGGGCACCGATCTCCGTTCCGTCACAGGACATGGTACTAGGACTTTATTATATTACCAAGTCGAGGAAAGGAACCAAGGAAAACCCGATGAAAGGAGAAGGACTGGTATTTTATTCACCCGAAGAAGTGAATATTGCCTATAATGAGGGTGTGGTTGACATGCATGCTATCATCAAGGTCAGGCTTAAGAAGAATGGCGGTGCTGATGAAAAAGAAGAAATGGTTGAGACCACCGTTGGAAGGGTAATGTTCAACCAGTTCATTCCGGAGAACGTTGGCTTCATCAACGAGCTGTTGACGAAGAAATCTCTCAGGGACATCATCGGTGATGTACTGAAAAAGACAGGTACAGCCGCCACAGCCCAGTTCCTGGATGACATTAAGTCACTTGGATATGAGACAGCCTTCAGGGGCGGATTGTCCTTTAACCTCGATGATGTAATCGTACCGAGCCAGAAGACTGAATTTGTGGACGAGGGTTATAAGCAGGTTGATGAGGTGGTGAACAATTACAACATGGGTTTCATCACTAACAATGAAAGATATAACCAGATCATTGATATCTGGACACATACCAATGCAAAGTTGACCCAATCTCTGCTGAAACAGCTGAGCTCTGATAACCAGGGATTCAATCCCGTGTATATGATGCTTGATTCCGGCGCCCGGGGGTCCAAAGAACAGATCCGGCAGCTATCAGGCATGAGGGGATTGATGGCAAAACCCCAGAAATCAGGGGCTACCGGTTCCGAAATTATCGAGAACCCCATCCTGTCCAATTTTAAAGAAGGATTATCAGTATTGGAGTATTTTATCTCCACGCACGGTGCCCGTAAGGGTCTGGCAGATACAGCCCTGAAAACAGCGGATGCCGGTTACCTTACAAGGAGGCTGGTGGACGTTTCACAGGACGTTATCACCTCGGAATTTGATTGTGGTACTCTCAGGGGGATAATGGCCACTGCCATTAAGACCAATGAGGAGGTTGTGGAGTCACTTTATGAAAGGATACTCGGCCGGACAACCGTTCATGATGTTTATCATCCATTGACAGGAGAGCTGCTCATTGCTTCCGGAGAGGAAATCACGGAAGAGATCGGCAGGCTTATTGATGATTCACCACTTGAACTGGTAGAGATCAGGTCCGTACTGACCTGTGAGGCAAAGAAAGGGATCTGTGCCAAGTGTTACGGTAGGAACCTGGCGACCGGAAAAATGGTCCAGAACGGAGAAGCCGTTGGTGTGATCGCAGCACAATCCATCGGGGAACCAGGTACACAGCTTACGCTGAGAACCTTCCACGTGGGAGGAACCGCTTCCAATATTACATCCGAATCGAATGTAATATCAAAGTATGACGGTGTCGTGGAGATAGATGACCTGCGATGCGTTGAAAAAGTGCAGGACGATGGTTCGAAATTAGATATCGTAATTGGCCGCCTGGCAGAAATGAGGATCATCGACAAAAACACCAGGATACCTCTGACCACCCACTCTATTAACTATGGATCCAAACTTTATGTGAAGGAAGGGGCAGAAGTTAAGCGGGGTGAACTTATCTGTGAGTGGGATCCTTACAATGCGGTCATTGTTTCTGAAAGTGACGGTGCAATTGCATTTGAGGCTGTTCTGGAAGGAATAACCTTCCGTGAGGAATCTGATGAGCAGACCGGTTACCGTGAAAAGGTGATCATAGAAACGCGGGACAAAACCAAGAACCCGGGGATCAAGATCATGTCTGGAAAGAAAGATGTGCTTAAATCATATAACCTGCCTGTAGGTGCCCATATTATGGTGAACGAGGGTGATAAGGTGCTGACCGGCGATATCCTGGTAAAGATCCCGAGAGCGGTTGGGAAATCCGGAGATATCACAGGAGGTCTGCCCAGGGTCACCGAGCTTTTTGAAGCCAGGAATCCTTCGAACCCTGCAGTCGTTTCTGAAATTGACGGGGAAGTATCCTTCGGAAAGATCAAGCGTGGTAACCGTGAGATCATTATCATGTCCAAGGCCGGGGAATTGAAGAAATACCTGGTACCCCTGTCCAAGCAGATCCTTGTCCAGGAGAATGATTACGTGAAGGCCGGTATACCGCTGTCGGATGGTGCTATTACACCGGCTGACATCCTGGCCATTAAGGGACCAACCAAAGTCCAGGAGTATATTGTCAATGAGGTTCAGGAAGTCTACAGGATGCAGGGTGTTAAGATCAATGACAAGCACTTCGAGGTTATTGTCCGGCAAATGATGCGCAAGGTCGATATTGTAGATCCGGGAGATACCAAATTCCTGGAGAAGCAAGTCGTTGACAAGTGGGTTTTCATGAACGAGAACGACTGGATATATGGAAAAAAGGTAGTGATAGAACCGGGTGATTCAGAATCCTTGAAGGCCGGGCAGATCATCACTGCACGAAAACTCAGAGACGATAATTCCCTGCTGAAGAGAAAAGACAAGGCGCAAATTGAAAGCAGGGAAGCGATTCCTGCCACATCCAATCAGGTCCTCCAGGGGATAACCAAGGCTGCGCTTCAGACCAAGAGCTTTATCTCTGCTGCATCATTCCAGGAAACAACCAAGGTGCTGAATGAGGCCGCCATCTTTGGTAAGGTGGACATGCTTCAAGGCCTGAAGGAAAATGTAATTGTGGGTCACCTGATACCTGCCGGTACCGGCATCAGGGATTACCAGAGGCTGGTGGTGGGGTCACGTGAAGAATACGAGGCGCTTACTGCCGGACAACAACCTCTGCCTGAGAGCTCCGACGTGATAGAGGAAGACAAAACCATTTAGGTAATTACATCATGGAAGACGAAAAGAAGCAACAGGCAAATCAGATCAACATAGAGTTGAAAGAGGAAGTGGCTCAGGGAGTGTATTCCAACCTGGCTGTAATTACCCATTCCAGTTCTGAATTCGTGGTGGATTTTATCCGGGTGATGCCAGGTATACCCAAGGCCGATGTAAAGAGCCGCATCATCCTGACACCCGAGCACGCAAAGAGGCTAATGCTTGCCTTGCAGGATAATATTGCCAAGTATGAAAGCATACACGGTCCTATTAAAAAAGTAGAAGGAGCTGGGACACCACCTATCCCGATGAATTTCGGTGGACCCACTGCCCAGGCATAAGTATTTATATAACAGATAGATGAGGGGTTCGTGCCATAGGCAGGAACCCTTTATTTTTTATTGACATTAGATAGGTCAAATATGTGGCGGGTAATCGGAAAACTTTTATATTTGTCAGATTATTAAATTCATACTCATGAAATTGCTTGTCTGTATTAGTAATGTCCCCGATACAACTACAAAGGTGCGGTTTGTAAATGACGACACCGCCTTTGATACAAACGGGGTGCAATGGATAATTAATCCCTGGGACGAACTGGCACTCACCAGGGCCATGGAGCTCAGGGAGGATGCTTCCAGCGGGATAGAGAAAGTGACTGTGATCACTGTGGGACCTGCGGCTGCCGAACCAACCCTGAGAAAAGGGCTGGCCATTGGGGCTGACGATGCCATCAGGGTGGATGCTGAAGGGGAAGATGCTTACCTGGTAGCCTCCCAGATTGCCGAAGTAGTAAAAAATGATGATTATGATATTATTTTAAATGGTATCGAATCGAGTGATTACAATAGCTCAGCAGTTGGTGGAATGCTGGCAGAACTGCTTAACAGGCCATCCGTTTCTGCTGTTTCATCTTTGCGTTTGGAAAACGGAGAGGTGCTTATCAACCGGGAAATTGATGGTGGGAAAGAAGAACTGAGTATCCCTGTGCCATTTGTGGCCATTGTGCAGAAGGGTATTGCAAAGGAACCCAGGATCCCGGCTATGCGGGGGATCATGATGGCCCGGAAAAAACCACTTCAGGTGGTGCCCCAGGCAGCAATAGACCCGCTAACTGAGTATGTAGATTTCGCATTGCCCACTGCCAAACCGCCATGCAAGATGGTGGATGCCGATAATGTGAAGGAGCTGGTACAGCTGCTACAGAATGAAGCAAAAGTCATCTAATCTCAATTAACCGAAAATCATAATTCAAGATATGTCAGTATTGGTTTACACAGAAAACTGGGATGGTAAATTCAAAAATTTATCCTTTGAACTGGTCTCTTATGCTGCAAAGGTTGCAGAGAAACTGGGTGGTTCAGTAACAGCCATTTCCATTGGTAAGGTCGATGATGCAGAGCTGGGGAAGCTCGGCAATTATGGCGCCTCAACAGTTTTGGCGGTAGATGATGAAATGACTGCCGGATTGGACAATCAACTTTATACAGGTATCATTGCTGCAGCTGCCGAGAAAACGGCTGCACGAGCTCTTGTACTTGCCCACAACAATACAGGTAAGGCCCTGGCGCCGAGACTGTCAGTCAGGCTGAAAGCGGGACTCGCTTCAGGGGTTTCTTCGCTCCCCGAATCAGTGGATCCCATCATTGTTTCAAAAAAGGTATTCAGCGGTAAAGCTTTCAGCAGGGTCAGGATCAATAGTGACAAGGCCATCCTGACGCTTGCTCAGAATTCTTTCGAGATCATAGAAACTGGCGGTTCTGCCAAAGTTGAAGCTTTTGATTCCGGACTCAGCGACACTGCAGTCCAGACCAGTATCAAGGATGTACAGAAACAAACTGGGAAGATCCTGCTTACTGATGCTGAGACTGTTGTATCCGGTGGAAGGGGAATGAAATCAGGAGACAACTGGCAACCCCTTGAAGAGCTGGCCGACGTGCTCGATGCCGCACTTGCCTGTTCCAGGCCTGTTTCTGATGAAGGCTGGCGCCCCCATGATGAGCACACCGGACAAACCGGGAAGATCATCGCACCAAACCTTTACCTTGCTTTTGGGATATCCGGTGCCATTCAACACCTTGCCGGCATTAGCTCTTCGAAGGTCATCGTCGCCGTAAATACAGATAAGGATGCACCCATCTTTGAAGCTGCAGACTATGGGATCATAGGAGATGCAGCCAAGGTTTTGCCCGAACTCATCAATGAGATCAAAACTGCCAAAGCTCAATAATACCCATGATGATAAAGCAGCTTGTTTTCATCATCGCGCTGATCCTGACCATTGCCGCTTTTTCGGTGACCACACGCCGCTTTGTACGTTTTTTTAAACTCACCAAGCCGGCTTTCAGGGTAAGGCAGATAGGCCAGCGGACTATCCTCATGCTTAAAGTTGCCATCGGACAGACCAAGATCTTTCGCAGGCCAGTTATGGGATTTCTCCATGCCCTGGTTTTCTGGGGATTTTGTGTGATCCTGATCGGCAGCATAGAGATGATCATTGATGGTATAAGCGGAACTGAGAAGGTACTACGTTTCCTGGGTATTTTCTATGATATCATCATGGCCTCAGGGGATGTTTTTGCCCTCATCATTGCCGTAGCTATCCTGGTATTCCTTGCCCGCAGGCTTTTCTTGAATGTAAAGCGCTTTTCGGGCCCGGAGATGAAGCATATATCACACCTGGATGCCAACATTGCCCTGACCATGATACTGCTGCTGATGATCTCATTACTTGGGATGAACACATTCTATATCCTATCGTCAATGGAGGCCGGTAATGAGATCTACGGTTATTACCCGGTGAGCATTATTTTGTCAGCCTTCCTCAATACGACAGCCCATACTACCCATATACTCTATGAAACCAGCTGGTGGGCCCATATACTGCTGATCTTCATTTTTGCCAACTACCTCCCATATTCCAAGCACTTCCATGTATTCATGTCTGTGCCCAATGTATTTCTCAGCCGGCTTGAGCCACTGGGTAAACTTGACACCATGGAGAATATTACAAGGGAGGTAAAGATCATGATGGACCCTGACCAGGCTTTTGCTGCACCGGCCGAGGGTGAAGAAGAGTCGGAGCCGGAGCGATTCGGGGTTCTGGATATTGAAGATATCAACTGGAAAAGTTACCTGGATTCTCTTGCCTGTACAGAGTGTGGGCGATGTACTGCTGTCTGTCCGGCCAACATAACCGGCAAAAAACTTTCTCCCAGGAAAATTGTAATGGATGTACGTGCCAGGATGAAGGAGAAAGGTCCCGGATTAATCAAAGAAGGAGCGGCATTCAGCGATGGAAAATCATTGATCAGGGACCTGGTCTCAGAGGAGGAGCTCTGGGCCTGTACACTGTGTAATGCATGTGCACAGGAATGCCCGATTAATATCAATCACCCCTCCATCATTGTGAATATGAGGCGTTACCTGGTCATGGAAGAATCTGCTGCCCCTGGTGAGTTGAATTCCATTTTTTCAAATATTGAAAACAATGGTGCACCCTGGCAGTTCTCCATGGAAGACAGGATGCTCTGGGCCGAAGACATCATGATGAACGATATACCCGGTTAGTATGGAAACAAGTCAGATCAAAGTAGAAGTTCCTTTGTTTGCCGACCGCATTGCCCAGGGAGAACAACCTGAATATTTATACTGGGTGGGCAGTGCCGGTGCGTTCGATGACCGTTACAAGCATGTATCCAGGGCTTTTGTGAAGTTGCTGGCTTATCTTGGAACCTCCTATGCTGTGCTTGGAACAGAGGAATCATCCAGTGGAGATGTGGCACGCCGGGCAGGTAATGAGATGCTGTTCCAGATGCAGGCACTGATGAATATTGAAATATTTGAGGCCTACGGGGTCAAAACGATCCTGACATGTGATCCTCATGCCTATAATACCTTTAAGAATGAGTACCCTGACCTGGGTGGAAATTTCGAGGTGATCCATCATACAAAATTTATTCATGACCGGATGGCTGAGGGGAAATTAAAAATTCCCCAGGATTCACTCAAGGACCAGAGGATAACCTACCATGATCCCTGTTACCTGGGAAGGGCGAACGGGGAATATAATGCTCCAAGGCAAATCCTGGATGCATTTTCAGCCGGAAAAAGGGAGATGAAACGCAACAAGAGTTTTGCGTTGTGTTGCGGTGCCGGCGGCGGACAAATGTTCAAGGAGGCAGAAGAAGGGGATAAGGAAGTATTCATGGAACGGACAGAAGAAGCCCTTGAAACCGGGGCGGATATCATTGCCACAGCCTGTCCCTATTGCATGGTGATGATGACCGACGGATTGAAATACAAGAACAAAGAAGAAACGATCAAGAATTACGATATAGCAGAGCTGGTTGTCCTGGCATTGGGACTATAAAGCATTACGATAACATCATTAAACCTGAACATATGGAAAACTCAAAGTTAATAACCGGGGGGGAGTTCCTGGTGAAAGAAACCGATCTGGCAAGTGTTTTTATTCCTGAAGAATTTGATGAAGAACAGAAACTGATCGGGCAGACTTGTCAGGATTTTCTTGATACAGAGGTATTCCCAGTCGTCGATCAGGTAGATGCCCAGGAGGAAGGGCTGATGCGTGAATTGCTGAACAAAGCCGGAGAGCTGGGCTTGCTGGCCATATCCATACCTGAAGAATATGAGGGATTTGGACAATCATTTATTACGGCCATGTATGCCAGTGAGATACTGGGAGCAGGTTACTCATATGCAGTGGCCTTTTCCTGCCATACCGGTATCGGCACCCTTCCCATACTGTATTACGGGAATGAGGAACAAAAGCAAAAGTACGTCACCAAACTCGCCACGGGTGAAATGGTTGGTGCCTATTGCCTGACAGAGCCGGGTGCCGGCTCCGATGCCAATTCAGGGAGCACCAAGGCGGTTCTCTCAGAGGCTGGAGAACATTATATCCTGAACGGCCAGAAAATGTGGATCACCAATGCCGGATTTGCAGATGTGATGACCGTTTTTGCCAAGATAGACAATGACCGCGTGATGAGTGCATTTATTGTTGAAAGGGATTTCCCGGGCATAACCTTCAACCCTGAAGAGAAGAAAATGGGGATCAAGGGATCCTCTACCAGGCAGATCTTTTTCAATGACTGCAAGGTACCTGTGAAAAACCTCCTTGGTAAGCGGGGTGAGGGATACCGGATCGCCCTGAACATCCTCCACATGGGAAGGATCAAACTCGGGGCCAATGTGATAGGTGCTGCCAAAAAAGCCATCGAGCAATCCGTTGGTTATGCTAATGAACGCAAACAATTCAATTGTCTTATATCCCAATTCGGGGCCATCAAGCACAAACTGGCCGAGCAGGTGATACAGACCTTCGCCACGGAATCAGCGGTATATAGGGCAAGCAAGGGATTGGATGATGCCATTAATTATTATGTGGCCAATGGAGATGACAAGGGGCGGAATACAATGGAGGCATTCAATCATTTTTCCATCGAAGCCGCAGCCCTGAAGATTTTCGGTTCAGAGATGCTCGACTATGTAGTTGACGAAGCCGTACAGATACACGGAGGTATGGGATTCTCTGCAGAGATGATGGTTGACAAGGGATACCGTGACTCCAGGATCAACCGTATCTTTGAAGGGACGAATGAGATCAACCGCCTGCTCCTTGTAGATGCCATGATCAAGAAGGGTGCAAAGGGCGTGCTTCCCATTAACGAGGAAGCAGAGAAAGCATTTGAAGAGGTAAAAACAGGGACTGAAATGAAACTCGATGGAATGGAGTATTTTGAAGAGAAGGCCCTGTATATCAGCAACTTTAAGAAAATTATCCTGATGCTGCTGAAATCCACCTCAGAAAAGTTTTCCAGGACCATGGTACAGGAGCAGGAAATCCTGATGAACCTTTCGGACAGTATCATACAGCTCTATGTGGCTGAATCTGTTCTTCTGCGCGTAAAAAAGATGCAGTCCCTCAAGAGTGAGGACCAGTTCAAGGTCTACCAGGATATCCTTGATGTGTTTGTCTATAATGCTGCTGCCAGCATACGTAAAAATGCCAGGGATGCAGTATACTCTTTTGCATTCGGCGATGTAAGGGAATTGCTTGAAAAAGGTATTGATCGGTTTACAAATGTTGCCGGCGTTAATGTAAAGGAGGCCAGGCGCCGTATTGCGGATCTGCTCATCGACGAAAACCGCTACTGTTTTTAATCATTTCAAGGATATTTAATCGTCGCTGAATTTTGTGCCGGTAAGCACAAAATATAGGCTCCTCATTAAATATCCTTAAAATAAACAGAAGCGGTATTTATCACTGAATCAGCTCATAATATGATTTGTTTATGCCATGAGTGGGTATTAAAAAAGCCTGCCTATAAATGCTGGTTACTGCCAGCATTTTAAGCGGCGTTTTAATACCCTTTTATAGTTAAAAGCAACTGTTTCTGGCTGATCTGGAGAGGGCTCCTTTTTGTTTTAAGGAATTTCCACGTATCTTCGATGCAAATCCAAAGTCCGATGAGAAAGGCAAAAGGACCAAAAACAATCATCATTGGTGCCGGGAAACTGGCCTGGCACCTGGGTCCTGCACTTAAGAAAGCAGGATTCAGGATTATCCAGATTTACAGCAGGACCTTGTCTTCGGCTGCTGCTTTTGGTTTACATATCGATGTACCCTGGACAACGGATGTTAATATGCTACAGGAGGATGCCGAGCTTGTTATTTTCTGTATTACAGACCGGGCACTTGAGGACCTCCTGCCCCAGATTATGCTAAAGGATGTTTTCATGATACATACTGCCGGGAGTGTCCCTTCCAATGTGTTTGAGAAATGGACCAATGATTTTGGAGTCCTCTACCCCTTGATGACATTTACTAAAACACGGTCGATTGATTTCCGGACCGTGCCGGTTTGTATTGAAGCAAACAATAAGGAAAATGAGGACCGCCTCAAAAAAATTGCTGAACAGATCTCTGATAATGTTTCTGCCGTGAACTTTGAGAACCGTAAGATCTTGCACATGGCTGCCATATTTGCCTGTAATTTTACCAACCATATGTACCGCGCTGCTTACGATATCCTGAGCCATAAAGAGATTGATTTTGGCATCCTGAAACCACTTATCGTGGAGACTGCCCAAAAAGTCCTGGAGATGAGTCCCCATGAGGCCCAGACTGGTCCCGCTTCCCGCCATGATAAAAATATTTTATGTATCCACCAACTGATGCTTCAGGATCAGCCTGAGTGGCAAAAAATATATACATTTGTAAGCGAGAGTATCTACCAACATTTTCAGAGTGAATGAGCAATTTTAAGGAAGAGCTTGGCAGTGTAAAGGCATTTGTTTTCGATGTTGATGGTGTATTATCGAATGCCAAAATCTTTCTCCATCCTGAACACCACCTCATGCGTACCATGAATATCAAGGATGGATATGCGATCCAGTATGCCATCCGGAAGGGATATCCGATCGGTATTATCACGGGAGGGAATTCAAAAGCCGTTGAGACCAGGTTCAGGAATCTCGGTGTTACAGATATTTATTTAAGTTCCAGGAATAAACTAGAAGATCTGTCAGACTTCCTATCAAAATATGATTTTAAACGTGAAAACATCCTATACATGGGAGATGACCTTCCGGATTACCCGGTTATGAAGGAGGTAGGATTTCCCACATGCCCCTCCGATGCAGTTGAGGAGATTAAGTCAGTCTCAATCTATATCTCAGATAAAACGGGGGGAGAAGGCTGTGTACGGGATGTCATTGAACAGGTATTACGCCTGCAGGGAAGATGGATGGAGCCAGATGCCTTTACTTGGTAATATTTTGAAAGCTTTTTTAAAGTTAATACGTTTTCAGAATTTGCTCATCATTGCTGCTACCCAGTATATGATGAGGTTCTTTATCGTGGAACCGATATTGGCTGTAAATGGATTTGTCCCCCAACTCGATCACCTGCATTTTTTCCTGCTCGTTTTTTCTTCCATGGCCATCACTGCTGCGGGTTATGTAATAAACGATTATTTTGACATGAAAACCGACCTGCTCAACCGTCCTTCGACCGTGATTGTAGGCAGGAAGATCAGCAGGAGAGGGGCCATGATCACCCATATTTTTCTGAACGGGATAGGTGTATTAACCGGCATCTACCTGGCCTGGTACATTGATATACTGAGCCTGGGCATTGCTTACCTGCTGGCTGCTGGTATTTTGTGGTTTTATTCCACTACCTATAAGCGGCAGTTCCTGGTGGGAAACCTCATCGTGGCAGTATTCACTGCTGTGGTCCCATTTGTTGTGGTGATCTTTGAAATACCCTTGCTGAATAAAGCTTACAGGGAGATCCTCATCGCCAATGATATGAACTTCAATAATCTCCTGGCCTGGGTTGGGGGGTTCTCTTTCTTCGCCTTCCTTTCTACCCTGATCAGGGAGATCATCAAGGATATAGAAGATTTTGAAGGAGATTCCGCATATGGAAGGAGTACAATGCCAGTCCTGCTCGGGATACGGTTCACCAAGGTTTTTGTTGTGATACTCATCCTGGGTATCATTGTTTCACTGATATATGTGTATATCAGATTTCTTTATTATAATCCCGGCGGGGAGCCTGACCTGATTTCCCTGGGATGGTTCTCTCTCTTCCTGATCCTGCCTTTTCTGTTTGTCCTGTACAGGTTACTGGCAGCCAGAGAAAAGAAGGAATATCATGTCTGCAGCAATATTACGAAACTTATTATGCTGGCGGGGATCATGTATTCCATCCCCGTGTATTTCATTATCCACAGATACATTTCCTGATGCTCCACGAAAAGCTTAAAGATTTCCATATCATCCTGGGTTCAGGGTCACCAAGAAGGCATTACTTATTGAATGAACTGGGAATCGAATATGAGATTTTGGTAAACAAAGACCTGGAGGAAACATACCCTGTGGGACTCTCAAAGGAGGAGATCCCGGTTTACCTGGCCAAGCTAAAATCCAGGGCCATCATGAAAGAAATGCCGCCTGCTACCCTGCTTATTACGGCTGATACCATCGTATGGCTTGATGGCAAGGTGATAAACAAACCAAAGGACAGGGCAGATGCGGTCAGCATCCTGAAAAGATTATCGGGGAACATGCACGAGGTTCTGACTGGTGTATGCCTCAGGACAGCAGAAAGAAAACACTCATTCTATGCCTCTTCACTGGTATGGTTTGCCGGGCTGGGTGACGAAGAAATAAACTATTATATAGATCAATATGAACCCTTTGATAAGGCCGGTGCATACGGCGTACAGGAGTGGATTGGGTACATAGGGATTGAGAAGATCGAGGGATCTTATTTTAATGTCATGGGATTGCCGATACAGAAGGTTTATCATGAATTAAAAGAATTACTGGGAGAATGATAAGGCCATGAAGAAGAATTTGAGCACTTTATTGATGTTTCTTTTTATCCCGCTGGCAGTCCTGAGGGCTGATGAGGGGATGTGGTTGCCGTCCCTGCTTGGAGAATTGAGGATAGGCGATATGCAGGAAAAGGGATTCAGGCTTTCAGCCGATGATATTTTCAAAATCAAACAGGCAGCCATTACGGATGCAGTGGTTAGCTTCGGGGGATTCTGCACGGGAGAACTGATCTCCGCCGAAGGTTTACTGATCACCAACCACCATTGCGGACTCGGAAGCATACAGCGTCACAGCAGCCTTGATAACAATTACCTGGATGAGGGATTCTGGGCCATGAGCAGGGAAGAGGAACTGCCCAATCCCGAGTTGTATGTAAGATTTCTCCGGGAGGTTCAGGATGTAACTGAACAGGTGCTGGAAGGAGTGGAGGATGGGATCACCGAACAATCCCGTGAACAGATCATCAACAGGAATATAAGGAAACTGCAGGATGAAGCCACGAATGGGACACAATGGAAGGCCGTAACAAAATCCTTCTTTTACGGTAGTGAGTATTGTTTGTTCCTATATGAAGAATTTAATGATGTAAGGCTGGTGGGAGCCCCCCCCAAGGCTGTCGGGAACTTTGGGGGAGACACGGACAACTGGATATGGCCAAGGCATACCGGTGATTTTTCTATTTTCAGGATCTATGCGGATGAGGAAAATAATCCTTCAACGTATGATGCCGAAAATGTACCCTATAAACCCATGAACTTTCTTCCTGTCTCTGTCACTGGGGTTGATACGGGGGATTTTACCATGGTTTGTGGCTTTCCTGGTAATACCGACCAGTACCTGCTCTCGACAGAACTGGAAATGATCATTGAGAAAAGCCTTCCTGCCAAGATCCGGGTCAGGACAGAAAGAATGGAGGTAATGAAGTATCAAATGGATAAAAGCGACGAGATACAAATTAAATATGCAGCCAAGTATGCCCGTGTGACCAATGCCTGGAAGAAATGGCAGGGTGTTATCAAAGGCATCAATAAGGTGGAGGCCATAGATCTGAAAAGGGACAATGAGCAGAAATTCAGTGCATGGGTAAGCCAGGACCCTGAAGGCAGGGTGGAATATCAAAATGTATTGGAATCACTTGAAACCCTAATTAATAAGGAATCTGACCTTATTCTGGCCTATGAATACCAGAGGGAGATTTTAGGTGCTTTTGAGATCCTGCGTTTTGCGGAGAATTTCATGGACCTGGTAGAAGCATTTAATAACAGGGAAATCGGGGAGTATTATCTGAATAATACCATTGACCTGGCCATGGAACAGTCCTATGACTTCTTCAAGGACTACACGGTAGCTATCGACAAGGAGATCTTTAAAAGACTTCTCGTAATCTATATAGCAGATCTGCCGGAGGTCTATTATCCCGAACCAATGAAGGAAGCCATGCAGAAGTACAAGGGGGATATTGGTAAATACACAACAAATTTGTTTGATAAAACCATTTTTTCCAGCAGGGAAAAGATCATGAATTTACTGGAAGACCTGGATCAGTCTGACATAAAGAGTATAGAGACTGATCCAGTATTCATCCTGGCAAGGGCCTGTGAAGATCTATCTTTGAAAATAAGGCATTCATACGGGGCGATCACAGACTTGAAGAATACAAAGTATCGACATTATGTCAAAGGATTGCGGGAAATGGAACCGGAGAGGGATTTTTATGCAGATGCGAATGGAAGCATGCGCATTGCCTATGGTCAGGTCAGGGATTACCGGCCACGGGATGCTACCAGGTATGGACCTGTCACCACATTGAACGGCATTATCGAGAAAAGCTATCTGCCAATGAAAGACTACAGCATCCCGGAGAAACTGAGGGAGTTGTATGAACAGAAAGATTTTGGTCCATATACGGAGAATGGGAAAGTACCGGTTTGTTTTATTGCCTCCAACCATACTTCAGGCGGTAATTCCGGGAGCCCGGTTTTAAACGCTGACGGCCACTTGATAGGAATTAATTTTGACAGGAACTGGGAGGGAACCATGAGCGATTATGTTTATGATATCAATCAATGCCGCAATATCGTTGTGGATATCAGGTACGTACTTTTCATTGTTGACAGGTATGCTGGTGCCAGCCATCTGATCGATGAAATGAAAATCATCCACAAGTGAACCACAAATCAATATTTTTTATATTTTCGTAACAAGTTTTTAATAAAAAGTAACACGATGTCTGTAAGCAGATTCGGTGTATCCCTGGAAAAAGATCTGTTGGAAAAGCTCGATCAACTGGTTATTGACCATCATTTCCCCAACCGTTCACAGGCCATAAGGTTTTTGATAAACAAAAACCTGGTGGAGGATAAATGGAAAGGAGATGAGGAAGTTGCCGGCGCACTGGTGCTGATATACGACCATCATAAACGGGACCTGCAGAAACAGATGACAACACTTCAGCATGACTACCATTGCCTGATATTATCGAGCCAGCATATCCACATGAACCATGACCTCTGCCTGGAAACCATTACCCTTAAGGGAACATCGGACAGGCTGAACAAGCTTGCGGATAAGCTGAAAGCCATTAAGGGTATTTACCATGGTGAACTGGTTATGACTGCTGTTCCTGTTTAATGGCCCATCATTATGACAGATAATCTCACTGCTCTTACCATTACTGCCGCAAGCCTGGCTTTTGTACATACGATTTTGGGACCGGACCATTACCTGCCGTTTATTGTTATGTCAAGGGCCAGGAAATGGACCATCTATAAAACATCATTGGTAACCCTTCTGAGTGGTTTTGGCCATGTGATCAGTTCCATCCTGTTGGGGACCATCGGTATAGGAGTTGGCATTGCGCTGAATAAACTGGAATTCATGGAGTCGGTCAGGGGAGACCTGGCGGCATGGTTGTTTGTTGTATTCGGACTGGTTTATATGGCCTGGGGATTTTACCGGGCTGTGAAGAATAAGCCCCATAAGCATATACATCATCATGGCAATGGTACCATGCATGTACATGAGCATTTCCACCAGGAAGAGCATGATCATACCCATAAAAAAAATATCACACCCTGGATACTGTTCACCATATTCTTCCTGGGGCCCTGTGAACCATTAATTCCGCTCTTGATGTATCCCGCAGCTAAGAGCAGCTCCTGGGGGGTTGCCCAGGTATCCATTGTTTTCGGACTGGTCACCATGCTGACCATGCTCGGGCTTGTCCTGCTGGCCTCTTATGGATTGAAATTTGTCAGGCTGGGAAAGATGGAGCGGTTCACGCATGCCATTGCCGGTGCGACCATTCTGCTCAGCGGGATAGCCATCCTGTTTTTGGGACTCTAATACAGATCTATGAATTCATAGCCGTTCCCTGTCCAGTCAAGGAAGCGGATGAAATCCTGAAAACTGATCACGATAGTGGCAGTATTGATGTTGGGATGGAAACTGAGCCTGCTGGTTTTTTTAAGGTTGGCATCAATGAAAAGGTGGACATGCCTGTCTGTATCATTGATCAAACCGAAGGGGGTCACTGATCCGGGTGTGAGTCCCAGGTTATCCCCCAGCCTCCTGTCTGATGCCAGGCTGAGTTTGCCTTGCTTCAGCATCTGTTCAAGGTCACGTATGGCCAGTTTATTGGTATGTTCCAGGATGACCAGGTAATGACGATTGCCCTTATGGTTCCTGAAAAAGAGATTTTTACAGTGGGTCGCATTTATCCCGGTCCAGTGTTCCAATGCCGATTCGACGGTTGGAACAGGGGGGTGCTCATGGTATTCAACCCTGATATTCAGGCTTTCCAATGCTTTGTACAATGCCGGATCTCCGTTCATGGTGGTTATTTTTCGAAAAACAAGTCTTCCTTCAGCCGGTTGATCCTTTCCCTGGCGTGCAGCTCACGTGCCGTTGCAGGGGTTTCACTCTCACTGGATGATCCCTGATCCGGTGCCCTGGAAAGAAACTTTTCATAATATTCAATGGCGGTCTCCTTCAGGTTCAGGTTCCGGTCATAGGTCTGGGCGATCTTGAAATAAATGGTATTGTCAGCTGGGTCGTATTCCAGTGCCATGTCATAGGCATCAAAGGCTTCATCGAATCGGTGCAGGACCTTGAACAGCTCTGCCAGCTGAACATAAATGTTTTTCATTGTCTTTGGATCCGGCTGGTTTAATTCAAGGGCTTTCTTATAATACCCGACAGCATCTTCCTCGTAATTGCTCCCGCGGCAAGCATTCCCTAGGAAGAATGCTGTTTCAGCATCCAGACTATCCAATCTGAAAGCCTCCATAAGCGTTATCCTGGCCTGATCGAACTGATTTTCATCATAATGGCTCATACCCAGGTATTTGTTGGTGAATACGGATAATGAATCCTGCAGCCATGCCTTTTGAAGATCCACGATGGTCATTTCAGTCAGT
>RCNC010000024.1_pt1 | contig 66907 bp, 60 predicted proteins | sample 2041301 | NCBI WGS metagenome assembly RCNC01 (sample SAMN09708231, study PRJNA481090) | Marine sediment metagenome, whole genome shotgun sequencing project. | biome: marine sediment; feature: ocean; material: sediment; isolation source: Sewage treatment plant 13A marine sediment (STP13A) ...
ACCACCCAGTGCTGGCTGTATGGCAAGACGCAGATCACAAACACGGGCTTTTATGCCTTCTCTTGCCTGCTCGAGAATCCCGTCCGGGTAAATATGTGCACTGACTATACGCACGCTATTGGTGCCTTCCGGGGGCATATACCCTCGTCCCTGTCCATCCCGGGTAATGACAATTTTAACCACAGCAGCAGGTAAGCCTGCGCTGACCGTCTGGACTTCCCTTAACAGGATGGCCTGGGGTGGCATGGCCAGGCCCAGCCGCTCACAACCGGCACCGAGACGATCCATATGCGCCTGCCACCGGCGTGGACGGCCATTGTGCACAGGCATGGTTTCAAAAAGCCCGTCGGCATAATTAAGACCACGGTTTGTACTCTCTACAAACATTGATATTTCGCCATCAACAAGACATTCAAGCATGATGTTGTCCTTTTAAGCCTATTTACATCGAACTAGCTACGGGCCCCAAAGCCCGCAGCAACCCACGGGCTTTATCCTCTGTTTCCGCCACCTCGCAGTCCGGTCTGGAATCTGCCACGATACCGGCGCCGGTGCGGAAACTGATTGTCCTGTCATGTAATAACATCGAACGAATCAATATATTCAGATCCATACTGCCATCAAGCCCCAGGTAGCCAAAAGATCCGGTATAAAAACTGCGGCCCTGCTGTTCCAACTCTGCAATGATTTCCATACAACGTACCTTGGGACAGCCTGTAATGGTACCACCCGGAAAAACCGCACGGATGACATCAACCGGTGTTACCTCTTCACGTAAACGTCCGCGAACATTCGATACGATATGATGAACATGTTCGTAGGTCTCGACAACCATCAATTCATCAACTTCCACCGTTCCGGTCTGGCAAACCCGTCCGAGATCATTTCGCTCCAGGTCAATCAGCATGATATGCTCGGCGCGCTCTTTAGGGTGCGCCAACATTTCCCGGCTTAATTCCAGGTCAGACAAGCGATCTTTACCACGCGGGTGAGTACCCGCAATCGGTCTGGACTGGACTTCGCCCTGTTTGATGCTGACCAGTCTTTCCGGCGAAGAACTCATCAATATATGCCTGCCCCAACGCACCATACCGGCAAAAGGTGCGGGGTTGCTTTTACGCAGGGATTGATAAAGTGCAGCGGCATTCACCGGCGTGTCAAATTGCCCGTGCCAACCACGGGACAAATTAACCTGGAAAACATCCCCGGCCAGGATATATTCGTGTATTTGCTCAACAGCGTCCTTAAAATCCTGCGGCTCGTCCGGCAACAACTCCGACAGTTGGGTAAGACCAGCATCAGGCGCAACACGCAGATTCAAAAGTTCACAACGCATTTCTTCCAGCAGAATTTCATTCTCCGCCTGCAGGTATAATAAACTCGGCTGCTCCGGCCTGGTATAAATGACAGCGGGACAACGACTTGCAAATGCCACGGGAAACCCATCGGAGGCCGACGGAAAATCCACCACCGGTTCAATTTCCGCTGCCAGTTCGTAACCGAGATATAAAAACCAGCCTCCAGCAAATGACCAGGGCGTGTCTTCACCTGCTGTGCGTTTCTCCTGTTGATACCAGTCATTAAGCCGGGTCAGGAAACCGCTTGTCTCTCCCGGACCGCTAACACTACCATCGCTGTGCAGACACAATTGCTCACCGCTACTTCGAAGCAACAGGCTGCATTGGCCCAGGGGACCGGGTGCCGCACTGTCCAGTAGATAGGGGTATTGGTCGGGTAACGCAGTCGCTACTGCGGGAAGTTCAAACGCACATTCTAGCGAACAGCTATGCAAGTGGCGTCAGTCGGTAAATTTACGGAAAACAAGGCTTCCGTTAGTACCACCAAAACCAAATGAATTGGAAATTGCAATATTCACATCGGTTTCACGTGCAGTATTGGGCACATAATCCAGATCACAATTTTCACCTGGGTTATCAAGGTTAATGGTTGGGGGAATAATGCCATCGCGAATACTGAGCAGGCTGAAAATGGCCTCAACGCCACCCGCGGCACCTAGCAAGTGCCCGGTCATGGACTTGGTGGAACTTACCGCGACCTTGTAAGCGTGGTCACCGAAAATAGTCTTTGTTGCAATGGTTTCCGCAAGATCACCGAGTAGTGTCGATGTACCGTGAGCATTGATGTAGTCCACATCCTGCGTGTTCAAGCCGGCATCCTTGATTGCGATGCCCATGCACCTGGCAGCACCTTCACCGTCTTCGGGCGGGGCTGTCATATGGAAGGCATCCGCACTCATACCAAAACCGAGTACTTCACCATAAATGGTCGCACCGCGATTCTTTGCATGCTCCAGTTCTTCGAGTATGACAACACCTGAGCCATTGGAAAGCACGAAGCCATCACGATCTTTATCCCAGGGTCGGCTGGCCTGCCCGGGTGCTTCATTTCGGGTCGACATGGCGCGTGCTGAAATAAACCCGCTCATGGAAGTGGGTGTGGTTGCAAACTCAGCACCACCAGCCACCATCACATCAGCCTCTCCGTACTGGATCATACGGGTCGCCGTACCTATGTTATGCGTCGCTGTACTGCAAGCGGTCACAATAGCGATATTGGGGCCTTTCAGATTATGCTTGAGTGATAAATAACCACCGATCATATTGATAATTGAACCCGGTATAAAAAATGGACTAACCTTGCGGGGTCCACCCTTCAAATAGGCTTCGGTCGTATCCTCGATGGTCTTGAGACCACCGATACCCGATGCCAGTGCGCAGCCGATTCGTTCAGGGTCGTGGCTGGAGTTCTCATCAAGGAGACCAGCGTCTTCCAACGCGTCGGTACCTGCTGCAAAACCGTAGTGAACAAAATTATCCAGTCGTTTGGCTTCACGTACACTGAGATAAGTGGACGCATCAAAATCAACCACTTCGCCGGCAATACGGGTTTTCATATGTGATGCGTCAAATGACGTGACAGTACTGACGCCGCTACGGCCATTACATATAGCATCCCAGGCGGTATCAATGGTGCTGCCCACGGGCGACACGATACCCATACCAGTCACTACAACGCGACGTTGTGACATATGAAAAACCTCGATATTTGAATGACTAAACGAATGACGGCCGACAAAAAGTCGGCCGTAAACATTTATTTCACGATTTCAGTTTCAGCTTTTGTTGGAATTGACGTAGTCAATAGCCTGTTGAACACTGGTGATCTTTTCCGCATCTTCGTCTGGGATTTCACACTCAAATTCTTCTTCAAGTGCCATCACAAGCTCTACGGTATCCAGAGAATCTGCGCCCAGGTCGTCTACAAAAGATGCATTGGCGGTAACTTCCTCTTCTTTAACACCAAGTTGCTCTACAACAATCTTCTTCACGCGTTCTTCAATGCTGCTCATATTTATATGATTCCTAAAAAGTTAACACAAGAGTCACAATTTTAAAGAAACTGCGACGATTCTGCCAGTCCTGTGCCGCCGTATGTTCAAAAAATAGTCGGCAGGGAATAGGAACTGACCCTATATTTCAATAACCTGAAATCACTCAGGTTACGTACATTCCACCATTAACATGGATCGTTTGACCGGTAATGTAAGAAGCTGATGGCGAGGCCAAAAAATTGACCGCCGCAGCGATGTCCTCGACTTCACCCAGACGTTTCAAAGGAATGTCATTCAACATTGCCTCACGTTGCGTCTCCTTCAAGTCGCGGGTCATGTCGGTGTCGATGAAACCCGGTGCAATCACGTTAACCGTAATTCCCCTTGAACCAACCTCACGTGCCAGCGAACGCGCAAAACCCATCATACCTGCCTTGGCCGCGGCATAATTTGCCTGGCCGGCGTTACCCGTTGAGCCAATCACCGATGAAATATTGATAATTCTTCCCGTCCGGGCTTTCATCATGCCACGCAAACAGGCCTTGGAAAGACGGTAAACGGAACGCAGGTTGGTATTAAGAACCGTTTCCCAGTCCTCCTCGCTCATTCTCATCAGCAACTGATCGCGGGTGACACCAGCGTTATTAATTAGTATGGTCGGTGCCGATGCCTGCCGGGTGATCTCACCCAGTGTTGAAGCGATGCCATTGGTGTCATTGACGTCAAGTGCCAAACCACTCAGGCCTTCAACTCCCCGTCCGCTAATGGCGGCCGCACCATTTTCTGAAGTAGCCGTACCAAAAACACGTGCCCCATTGGAAGCCAGCATATCGGCAATGGCTGCGCCGATACCCCTGCTGGCACCGGTGACCAGTGCTACCTGATCCTGTAAAACATTACTCATTAATTATCTCCGCTTTCATTGCTTTGTTCATGCATTCTCAACCCTGCGTACTATTTTCTCTAGTATTTTACCAATGCCGACGCCCAGGTAAATCCACCGCCGAATGCTTCCAGCATCAGCATCTCCCCGCGCTTGATTCTGCCGGAACGTATTGCTTCATCCAGCGCCAGTGGTACGGATGCAGCCGAGGTGTTGCCGTGTTTATCCACGGTAACCACCACCTGGTCCATCGTCATACCCAATTTTTTTGCAGTTGCGGATATGATGCGATAGTTGGCCTGGTGTGGAATTAACCAGTCAATGTCGGATTTTTCCATATTGTTATGCGTAAGTGTCTCGTCAACGATACGGCCCAGGGTTCTTACGGCAACTTTGAATACTTCATTGCCCTTCATTTTCATCAACATGCCACCACGCGGTCCCGGTTTGAAACCCTTGCCTACACCGACATCGACACCCAGCAGGTCACTATATCTGCCCGCCGCATGGATATGCGTTGACAGGATACCCGGCTCATCCGAAGCCTCAAGCACCACGGCACCGGCACCATCACCAAACAGTATCGCCGTACCACGGTCATTCCAATCCACCATGGCTGTCAATTTGTCCACACCAACGACCAGCGCCTTTTTAACATCACCGCAGCGCACATACTTGTCTGCCACCGATAAGGCGTACATGAATCCCGAACATGCTGCATTGACATCCATTGCGCCGCAATCAGGCAGACCCAGGCGCGCCTGCAACAGGCATGCCGTGGTGGGGAATATCACATCCGGTGTTGTCGTGCCAACAACCAGCAGACCAATATCATTGGGGTCAATGCCGGCGGCTTCCATTGCCTCAAGAGCAGCCATTTCCGCCATATCGCAACTGGTTTCATTATCGTGTGCAACCCGACGTTCGCAAATACCCGTACGTTCCTGTATCCACTGGTCAGAGGTATCCAGTATCTTTTCCAGATCAGCGTTGGTAACAATTTTTTCCGGTAAATAACTTCCAGTACCAATTATTTTTGAATATTTCAAAGGCCCACCTCGATAGAAAAATCATTGATCATCGATTCAATCAACTGTGGAACCTGACGCTCGGCTTCCACCACCGCCTCCCTGATGGCATGTCCGAGTGCTTCGCGGTCAGCATTCCCGTGACTCTTGACCACGACCCCACGGAGTCCCAGCAATGGCGCACCATTATGCTTGGACGGTTCAAATCGTTCCAGTGTGCGCTGCAGGGATGCCCTAAGCAGGCGGGCACCGAGTCTCGCGAAAAAACCCGTTTGCATCGCCAAATCCAGGTGACGGAAAAACATCAGGGCCAGGCCTTCACCGGATTTTATGATCAGGTTACCCGAAAACCCATCACATACAGCAACATCGGCCTTGCCCGCAAAGATGTCATGTCCTTCAATAAAACCGGTGTAATTGATGGGCAATTCCTTCAGCATGGCGTGGGCTTCCTTAACCACCGAATCGCCTTTGCTGTCCTCATGCCCGACATTAAGCAAAGCCACTTTTGGTTGCGTTGACTCATCATCGACAGGACAGGCAACTGATCCCATAATGGCAAATTGCACCAATTGATATGCGCTGACATGCAGGTTCGCTCCGAGATCCAGAAGACTGGTGTGACCGGAGGCTGAGGGAACACGTGACATTAACGCCGGGCGCTCAATACCTGGAAGCATGCCAAGCAGTTTCACACCCAGGGCCAGCATTGCTGCAGTGCTGCCAGCGCTCACGCAGGCACTTGCCCGACCAGTGGCAACCTGTTCCAGCGCAAGCCACAAGCTACTGCCCTTACCGCGTCTCAAAGCTGCAACCGGACGCGCGTCCGAAGCCAGCGCATGCACAGCATCAATGATATCCAGACGATCAAAACAATGCCTGAAACCGGGTTCCGGGCGATATTTTTCCAGCAGCGGTGAAATTTCTGCACGAACACCACACAACAGGATTTCAAGATCAGCCTGGCTGGCCAGGATATCCAGTGCCGCCGGGATAGTTACTTCGGGGCCAAAATCACCACCGTGCGCATCCAGTGCTAGTACCGTTTTACCGATAGCCATCTTGTCTGAAGCCATGCCGTCTGAAAATTTCATATTCGTGTAAAAACAAAACCGCCGACAATATTAGCCTTGCCGGCGGTCGGGAACTCCGTCTGTATCTGTAAAAAGAATATTATTTATTCTTCTTCTTCGTCAAACTCAACTACGGGTGTATCGATAACTTTACGGCCCTTATAGTAACCTTCGGGGCTGACATTGTGACGCAGATGCGTTTCACCGGTGGTTGGATCGACTGTCAATGTGGGCGCTTTCAATGAATCGTGTGAACGACGCATACCACGCGTTGAGGGGGTTCTTCGGCTTTTTTGCACAGCCATGATTATCTACTCCTGGTTCAAAAAAAATAATATTAATTCTGTTTATCCTGCTTCAACATATCCTGTAAAGCAGCAAAGGGGTTTTTCTTGACCCCTGCCTTTGGGCTTTCCTCTACTGAAGGCGTCCCACCGGTCGAATATTCAACTTTTTGCAGATCCGATTTACGCGGCACTTGCGGTAAAGCCAACAATAATTCGTCTTCTACCAGGCTGGCAATCGCCAACCTTCCTTTTTCTGTCTGAACCGGTTCGTAATGTTCCGGCAGTTCATCCTGTTCGTATTCGTCGTCTATGACAACCAGCTCACTTTGCCGGTTCACCATCTCGTCGTAAACCTCCAGGCTCGCTTGACACACCAGTGGTAAGGCAGCCTCTACCTGCAGGTCAATAACGACGCGCTTATCCAGGTCTACTCTGAAACTCGCGGTAAATGACGCCTCACCCTGTGCGTCAACCAACTCCACCGCCAATCGCTTCATCCGTGAGAACGGAATGGTTCCACTGAATATGCGTTTGCCTTCAGCAGCACGACCTGGCGAAATCCAGTCTGGATATTCCCGCGACATAGCTTCACAATTCCCAGGGTTGTTGTTTTCCGCGACAGATTAAAGAAATGCGGCGGAAGCTTCGAACCTAAACCCAGTAAATAACTGATAACGAATCAACTTAACCGGTAATTTTACTACACAAATGAATACTGAGTCACTACCTGAAAAGCTAATTCTTGCTTCATCCAGTAAATATCGCAAAATGCTGCTGCAACGATTCGGCATTCCGTTTGCCTGTCAGTCGCCTGAAATCGATGAAAGCCCGTTACCGGGTGAGTCACCTCATGCTCTGGTAACACGCCTTGCTACCCAAAAAGCCGAAATTGTGAGCGCAAAATGTCCGCAGGCTGTTGTCATCGGATCGGATCAAATGGCAGTTTTTGACGGACAGATTGTCGGTAAACCCGGTAGCTATGAAGCAGCCCTGGAACAATTGACCGGTTTTAGCGGGCAACTCGTAGAGTTTCTGACAGCAGTATCGGTGCAATCCCATCACATTCAGTTCAGGGAACAGCACACCGACAGTACCAGGGTCCGTTTCAGAACCCTGGAGCAGGAAGAAATCGAGCGTTACCTGCAAAAGGAAAAACCCTTTGATTGCGCCGGGGCTTTCAAGGCCGAGTCACTTGGCATTGTGCTATTTGAGAGCATAAGCAATGAAGATCCCACGGCATTGATCGGACTGCCGTTAATACGTACAGCAGCAATGCTGCGCCGGGCTGGTGTAAAGTTGCCCTAGTGTTGGGTCAACCCTATACAGCCACGTACCAAGTGATAATCAACGGAAGGGAGCGTAAAATAGTGCTTGCAAGCTCAACTTATGCCCATATCTTTTTTAATTGACCACATTAACTCAAAACACCGGAACCGTGATGAACGAAAAGCCACTTCAAGACTCCCTTTTTAAACACTGGAAGCTCACAACCGATATCGACAATGTGTTGTGGTTAAGCATCGACCGCGAGGGCGAAAGCACCAACAGTCTGTCGATGGATGTCCTCAGCGAGCTGGGAACCATCGTTGATGGATTGGAGGCGAATGCACCGGCCGGACTGGTTTTACAATCCGGCAAGCCGGGTTCATTTATCGTCGGCGCAGATGTACGTGAATTTGATGGCTACGATGATGCAGAGATGGCCTCTGATGGAATTGACCAGGTTCATCGCCTGTTTAACCGAATCGAAGCCCTGTCCTTCCCGAAAGTCGTCATCATTGATGGTTTTTGTCTGGGTGGTGGATTAGAACTGTCACTGACCTTTGACTATCGCATTGCCAGTAATGTTGAACATACGCGTCTTGGTTTTCCGGAAATCAAACTGGGTATATACCCGGGTTTTGGCGGCAGTGCACGCAGTGTCCAGGTGGCAGGTGCATCCAATGCCATGCAATTGATGCTCAGCACGCGTAATTTGCGACCGGCAGCGGCCAGGGCTATGGGCCTGGTCGATGAACTGGTCGGTCCACACGGCTCCTTACGCTGGGCCGCACGCCGGGCTATCAAGCAGAGACGCAAGAGCAAACCACCCGGTCAATTGACCCGGCTACAAAACTTCGGTCCGGTTCGCAAGCTGATGGCACGTATGATGCGCAAACAGGTCGCCGCCAAGGCCAACCCCAAACACTACCCTGCCCCGTTTGAGTTGATCGAAGCCTGGGAACAACACGGTGATGATCCGCAGCGAATGATGGTGGAAGAATCCGAAAGAGTCGGCAAACTCATCACGGGTCAGACATCAAAGAATTTGCGCAGGGTCTTCTTCCTGATGGAACGTCTGAAAGGATTCAGCAAACAATCCAAATTCAAAGCCCGCCGGGTGCATGTCGTCGGTGCAGGTGTGATGGGTGGCGATATCGCCGCATGGTGTGTACTGCAGGGCATGGAAGTGACCCTCCAGGACCGGGAATTGAAATACATAGAACCAGCCCTGAAGCGCGCAAAATCGCTATTCAAGAAGAAGCTCAGGGCTCCCAATAAGGTCGCAGGTGCGGTTAGCCGCCTGGTAGCTGACGTGGAAGGCAAAGGTGTCGGCAAAGCCGATGTTATCATTGAAGCCATTTTTGAAGATGCTGATGCAAAACGTGATCTTTTTGCTGGCATCGAGCCACGCATGAAAACTGGTGCAGTGCTGGCAACCAATACATCCGCCATACCGTTGGCAGATATTTCGTCTGCGCTGAAAAAACCGGAACGGTTGATTGGCATCCATTTTTTCAACCCGGTTGCCAAAATGCCCCTGGTTGAAGTTGTCTATGATGAAAAGTCCGATCCCGATCAGGTCGCGAAAGGCGCTGCATTCTGTGGCGCGATTAACCGCTTTCCATTGCCGGTTAAAAGCAGCCCGGGTTTCCTGGTTAACCGGGTACTTGCCCCATATATGGCCAGGGCGATGAATATGCATCTGGAACGGAGCATTCCGATTGAAGTACTGGACAAGGCAGCCAAGAATTTCGGCATGCCAATGGGGCCGGTTGAACTGGCTGATACGGTGGGTCTGGATGTTTGTATGAATGTTGTGACCTTGCTGGGTGGAGAATCTGCTGCAAAAGAAGCAGCCCTGCTAAAGGAAAAGGTCCACGCGGGTGAATTGGGCCGCAAGTCAGGAAAAGGGTTTTATGTCTGGGAAAAAGGCAAACCAAAACGGGCCGATACCGACACCTCCCAATATGCATTGGAAGAGATCACCGAGTCCCTGATGCAGCCTTATTTTGCTGAGTGCGAAGCGGCGCTCGCCGATGGCATTGTCGAGGATGCGGACGTGTTGGACGCGGGTATGATTTTTGGAACCGGGTTCGCACCTTTCCTTGGTGGCCCATTGCACTATCTGAAGCAAAAAGGAGCAAAACAATGACCGAATCACTACGCAGGGTAGCCATTGTCGGCGGTAGCCGCATTCCTTTCTGTCGCTCCAACACGGTATATGCCGATAAGAGCAACCTGGATATGCTGACAGCGGTCATCGACGGGATCGTGCAACGGTTTGAATTGGACGGCGTACAACTGGACGAAATCACCGCCGGTGCCGTCATGACGCATTCCAGGGACTTTAACCTCGCGCGCGAAGCAGTTTTGTCCAGCAAGCTTTCCCACCTGACACCGGGAATCACACTGCAGCAGGCCTGTGGCACCAGTTTGCAGGGTGCATTGAACCTGGCTGCAAAAATTGCATGTGGACAGATTGACAGCGGTATTGCCGCAGGTACCGACACGACCTCGGATGCACCCATTGTTTTCGGGAACAGATTTGCCCAGCGCATGATCAAGCTGACCCAGGCCAGGACTGCCAAGCAACGACTGGCTGCTCTCAAGGGTTTCAGCCCGGGCGAACTCAAACCCGTGTCTCCCACCAATGGCGAGATGCGTACCGGTCTTTCCATGGGGCAGCACTGCGAGCGTATGGCCCAGGAATGGGATATCAAGCGCGAGGACCAGGATCAACTGGCCTATGAGAGTCACCAGAAGGCTGCCACCGCGTATGAGGACGGTTTCTTTGATCAACTGGTCACTCCCTGGGGTGGCATCAGCCGGGATAACAACCTGCGGGCCGGTACCACTATTGAAAAGCTCAACAGTCTGCGCACGGTTTTTGACAAGAGCACCAAGGCCACGCTCAGCGCGGGAAACAGTACTTCACTGACCGATGGTGCAGCGGCTGTATTATTGTGTTCTGAAGAATGGGCAGCCGAGCGCAACCTTCCTGTGCAGGCGTTCTTGACCACGGGTCGTTCAGCAGCGGTTGATTTTGTCAACGATGAAGGCCTGTTGATGGCACCGACAGTAGCAGTTGCCGAAATGCTGCAACGCACTAACCTGACGCTGCAGGATTTTGATTTCTATGAAATCCACGAGGCCTTTGCCGCACAGGTTCTGTGTACTTTGAAAGCCTGGGAATCCGAAGAATATTGCCGCGATCGTCTTGGCCTGAAAAAACCACTTGGCAGCATCGACCGGGAAAAAATGAATATCTATGGCAGTAGCCTTGCAGTAGGTCATCCGTTCGCCGCTACCGGCGCACGTATCGTGGCAACACTGGCTCAGATACTGGAGGAAAAAGGATCCGGTCGGGGCTTGATTTCCGTCTGCACGGCTGGCGGTATGGGAGTTAGTGCAATACTGGAGCGTCCGTAAGCAGAAACGGGGTTCATAGGCTATGCTATGTGAACGAGCCGTCGGGGATAAAACATGAATGTATTTGAATTTGTATTTGTGTCCATTAACGGTAGCAGGATGCCACTGTCAAATTATCAGGGCCAACCGATACTTCTAGTCAATACGGCATCAGAGTGTGAGTACACAAACCAGTATAAGGAATTGCAACGCCTGTGGATGGACTACCGGCAGAGCGGTTTGATCGTTATTGGTATGCCTTGTGATGATTTCGGTCACCAGGAACCGGCCGATGAAGACGCCATTGCCGAATTTTGCGAGACAAATTATCAGATCAGTTTCCTGATGACCGGCAAGTATAATGTCATGGGCCTGTCAGCTCACCCGCTGTTCCACAGCATACGTGAAGAATTCGGCGACGATGCCACGCCACGTTGGAATTTCCACAAATATCTGTTCGACCGCAACGGTCAGATGATTGGTTTCTGGCCGTCTGCCGTACCACCGGATGATAGTGCGATCACTCACCAGATTGAGTGTAATTTGCAGTCCTGGGTTTTATAGACTTGACTCTGGTCGCACTCATTTTTTCCGCTTGGTAAATTTCTTCAAACGCTTGCGCTTGGCTATCTGCCGGTCAGTAAGCTTGTTCTTTTTGTCTTTGTAAGGGTTCCCACCACTGCGGAAATCTATCCGTAATGGTGTCCCGCGTAATTTGAAATGACGGATAAAGACGTTTTCAAGATAGCGCTTATAGGAAGGTTGAATAGCGTCTGTACGGTTGCCATGAATGATAATTCTTGGTGGCAGATTGCCACCGGCATGTGCAAAACGTAAACGCGATGTACGACCCTGGCTCATCGGTGGTTGATGGGCTTCGAAGGCCTTTTGCAGCACGCGGGTCAGTTCCGGCGTCGGCATGTCAATGGTTGCACTGCGCCAGGCCTCCCTGACAGCTTTGATCAACTCCTTCAAACCGGAACCATGTAATGCGGACAGGCGGATTTTTCGAGCCCAGGGCACATACTGCAAGCGGCGGTCCATTTCTGAAAGCATCTGCTTACGATCATACTCCCCCATGCCATCCCACTTGTTCATAACGATAACCAGTGCCCTGCCCTGTTGCAGGATATGACCCAGCAAGGTGGTGTCCTGGTCAGTGATACCCTCGGTGGCATCCAGCATCAGAATCACCACATGGGCGCGGTCAATGGCCTGCAGTGCCTTGATCACACTGAATTTTTCAACGACATCCGTGACCCGTGCACGTCTGCGCACACCGGCTGTGTCTATGAGTTCGTACTTAACACCCTGGTATTCGGTGAATACGCTGATGCTGTCCCGGGTTGTACCCGGCAGGTCGAAGGCCATGACACGTTCTTCACCCAGCAGGCGGTTAACCAGTGTTGATTTACCAACATTGGGTCGGCCCACAATAGCCAGTCGTATACGGTCGGAATCTTCCTCAGGGTCAACTTCGTCTTCGTCGACAGGAGGCAGCACGAGCGCGGCCTCCTCCATCAAGTTTGTCATTCCCTGACGATGTGAGGCTGCTACCGGCAGGGCTGCGCCCATACCCAGGGCTGTAAACTCAGCGAGGGCGATATCCGGGTCGGTTCCATCGATCTTATTGCCAATCAACAATACCGACCGGTCGTGCTGACGCAGAAGCTGACCAATTTCTTCATCTTCAATTGTCAGCCCTTCCCTCGCGCTGACGACGAATAAGACCAGTTGGGATTCTTCAATAGCCTGATGCACCTGTTGGGCGGTCAGGTAATCAATACCTTCGGCGCCCCCCACCAGCCCACCGGTATCTATCAGTACACAAGCCCTGTCACCAACCTCGGAGATTCCGTATTGACGATCACGGGTAACACCCGGCATATCAGCCACCAGCGCATCACGCGTGCGCGTCAGGGCATTGAAAATTGTGGATTTTCCGACATTTGGCCGGCCAACGATGGCGACAACAGGTAACATGAAATTATAGTATCTTCAGGGCTTTAAGAATGGCAGCATCATACAGGAGGAGAACCCTGAAAGTAACGGCATACTGCTCTAATCCAGAGCTGCGCCTGCGCGGAATGCTGTAATTTCGCCTTTCCTGGTCATGACGTACAAGGTATTTCCCACTACCAGGGGGGGGCCTGCAAACCCTTTACCACCCACTTTTTCACGTGCTGCGAACTGACCGTCATCGATGTTGATCCAGTGCAAATAACCATCCTGATCACCGACCACGATAAAACTACCATAAAAAACCGGCCGGGTCAGACCTCTGCGTAACAGTTGATCATGCTTCCAGGATTCAGCGCCGTTGCGCCGGTCAAGCAACCAAACATGACCTTCTTTGTCACTTAGCGTCAGGTTGATACGATCGACCGAAACGCCTGTGGCCGAAGACACTTCCTTGAACCAAAGCAGGCGACCCGAATCTGCAGCCAGTGAGGCCAGGCGGCCCTTATAACTTGAAACCAGCAGGTCTGAGGCAATAAATACCAATTGACCGTCAATATCAGACAGGCGCTCCAGTTCGGTCCTGCCTTCCACGGTAACCAGTGTCTGTTCCCACATCAGGATGCCATCACTCTGTTTTAATGCGACAACCTGGCCGCCATCATAACCAACAAAGACAACACCAGCCCTCAACAGTAGAGGAGCGTTACCCCTCAGAGTCAGTAAAGGCACATTGTGGTCATAAATCCATATGCGCTGCCCGGTATCTGCATCCAGGCCAAAAACACGACCATCGATGCAACGGACAACTACAACACCATCCGCTTCAGCGGGTGCAGCGAGTACTTCTGATGTAACGGTCGCCGACCAGCGCTGGGTGCCGGTAGTTGCATCAAATGCAAATACTTCACCATCCTGTGTTCCCATCAGTAACAGGTTATCCGAAATACCAGGGCCACCTGTGAACGGTAATTTGGTTTTGATTTCCCAAAGTTTGTTGCCAGAATTTGCATCCATGGCCATCAGCAAACCCTTGTGGTCTGCCGCATAAAGCGAACCGGACGAATAGGCGGGCCTCAGTTGCCTGCCGGCTTTGTCCAATCCGTCACCGACCTTTGTAGACCAGACTTTGCCTACCTTGAGTGTCGGTTCAAATTCCACCAGGTCAACGGGATCATCAGGATCATCGCTGTCACCCCAGCTTTTTATCCAACTGCAGCCATTCAGCAGCATCAATGCTACTAATGCAGGGATAAACCATTGCTTCACACTTCACCCCCGCCGGCATCAACTGCGACGTCTGACTCTGCTTCGGCACTGGCGCCTAGCGCCTCAAGCTTGATGATCAGGAGTTCCCGATTGCCAACTCCATCTTCCAGTGTCTCGAGTGCGGTCCTGTAACTGGCAATTGCCAAATCCTGTTCGCCATTTGCCAAATGTATGTCGCCACGTATTTCAGCAAACAATGATTCGAAACCGACATCAGAAGGTGCACCATCAAGCAACTCCAATGCACCCGCCTGATCACCCTGGGCGAGCTTGACCCGTGCAAGTCTCTCTCTCGCCACCACTTTTACTGGGTCTGGTTGGCCATTGTCCATGGCATAGGTTAAAGCGGTGACTGCGAGATCCAGTTGACCTGCCCCTAAACGTGCTTTGGCCATCATCATTGAAGCCATCGATGTATAGGCAGATTTCGGATACTCCGATTTGAGCACCTCGTAATTTGGCACTGCAGCATCCATGTTTCCTGCTTCGATCATAGTGGCCATCACCTGGTATTCAGCTGATGCCTGCTGACGTTTGCTGGTTTCCCAGCTCTGCCATTGTTTGAAGCCAAACATCAGGCCAAAGGCGAGTACCAGGCCCATGACGATAGCGCTGCCATTTTCCCGTAACCAGTTTTTTACGCGTTCACCCTGTTCGTGGGTATCATATAAGTCTGACATTGATTTTATTAATCCATCATTTGAAATTGCACCGGACATTATCCGGCAGATTGTTATATAGAGTCGATATACCTGCGAATCCAGTCCTGGACCTCTTCACGACCCAGTTTTAACTGCTCTTCACCGCTGCGCAGGAACTTGACTGCGACCTGCCCATCACGAATCTCATCCTCACCCAGCACCAGGGCCAATAACGCCTTGCTGCGATCCGCACGTTTGAACTGGGCCTTGAAACTCCCGCCATTCAAATTGCCGATCAAACGCAAACCGGGAATCCCGGCGCGAAGATCATACGCGAGTTCGAGTGCAGATTCAGTGCTGTTTTCACCCACGGCCACCAGGTAAGCATGATTCACCGGGGACACAATATCGTCTTTTTGCCGCAGTAGTTCAACCAGACGCTCTTCGCCCATGGCAAATCCGATACCGGGCCACGGCTTTCCGCCCTGTAATTCGACCAGCTTATCGTAACGTCCACCGGCGCACACCGTACCCTGTGCACCCAGTTCTTCGGTGATCCACTCAAACACCGTGTAGCAATAGTAATCCAGGCCACGTACCAATCGCGGGTTTTCATGGAACTCGATACCTAACTGATCCAGGTAGCGTTTCAGCTGTTCATAATCACGTCGTGAATCATCACCGAGTTGATCGGTTAAAAGCGGCGCGTTCTCGAGCAAAACCCTGACCTTCGGGTCTTTGCTGTCCAGTACACGTAAGGGATTGCGTTCTGCCCGTTCATTGGTTTGTTCGTCAAGTTCATTTCGGTGTGCGTAAAGAAATGAATACAATTGTTCCCGGTAGGAACTGCGTTCATCTGAATTGCCCAGCGTGTTGATTTCAAGACGCAAGTTTTTTATTCCAAGCCTGTTCCACAGCTGGGTACCCATCGCGAGAATTTCAGCATCACCATCAGGACCCGGTGCACCAAAAAGTTCGGCACCCATCTGGTGGAACTGTCGGCTGCGTCCTTTCTGTGGGCGTTCGTAACGAAACATTGCTCCGCCATACCACAGCCTGGTGACCGGACCATACAGCAAACCGTTTTGCAGGGCCGCACGCACGACACCCGCGGTGCCTTCAGGCCGCAAGCTCAGCGACTCTCCATTGCGGTCATCGAAGCTGTACATTTCCTTTGATACAACGTCGGTGGCAGAGCCTATACCACGGGTAAACACATCCGTTTTTTCCAGCAAAGGTACGCGGATCTGTTCAAAACCATGAGCAGCGAATACCTGTTCAGCTGTCTTTTCCAGTCGATGCCAATAGTGGACATCTTGCGGGAGAATATCGTTCATCCCGCGAATTGAGCGAATGGGGGAATTCATTTTAGTTATCGTCAGCTTCGTTGTTGTCTGCTTGTAATTGTCGTGGCCAGGTAAACAGCGCGACATCATCCCGGGTAAATCCGGTCAAATCAACCGCTTCACCATCCATCAACAGGCGCACGGCTGACGCACGTCCAAAAAGAAGTCGGAATGGCGGCTTGCCATGATAGTTTTTGTCACTCCCGCCACGTAACAGGTCCATCTCAAGCTCCTGCCCGTCTGCATCGATGATCTCAATCCAGCTATCAGCTGAAACACTGATTTCCAGACGGCTCTCTCCCTCCGCAATGGTCGGACGGGATATCGCCGCCCATGCTTGCTCGGCTGTATCCAGACCACCTGTGTCACTATCGTGTAGCGCGCCCAGTGGAGCAATAGAAGCATTCACAGTGCCTCGTATTTTCTGTGCCTGCCCGGGCAAACCTGCGTTTTCGGATTCCACGGTATTCTTCTGAGTGCTGCTGATACGTGAACCATTCTGCGACAGCCTGACCGCTTCATGGGTAAATTGCCAAGCCAGTGTTCCGATCAGCAACGATGCCAACACATAACTGGTCGCACGCAACCACCTGTCCATCGGATTGCGTTTCGGGGACTCGGTAAAAATATTCCGGATGGTAGCCTGGTTGGTATCAGTCGATGAAAGCATCTTCTGAATCTCATCCTCCGGGACCTGCAAGTAACGTGCATAGGTCCGGATGTAACCATTTCTGTAAACCAGGGCGACATGAACTGCCTTATCCCGTTCAATATCGTCCAACAGCGTTTCATCGAGGCAAACTGCCTCGGCGACGGTTGCCAGGGTAAGCTTGCGCTTTAGCCGCCTCTGCTTCAGGTATTCACCCGTCGCCATTGGAATCAGTTCTTGTTGCTCGTTCATTTTACAGAGAGTCTCCGAACTTCTGCGGTCTGGCTTGAATCGGGGAAATTCGATTCAAGCACACGTTTGTATTTATTTGCGGTCTTGCTGTCTCGTGAGGCCGTTTCAATCCTGTAGCCCAGTAACAGGCTTTCTGCACTATGGCTGGCCGCAGCTTCATAGCGTTGTAGAAATGCCCGCGCCTTCAGGTAATTCTCTTGCTCGTAATTGAGCTTCGCCATGTTTAACAGGGCATCCGGGAAATCCGGCTCTATTTTCAAGGCGCGGCGCAGATATTCATTGGCTGTGACCATGTCACCTTGCCGCATGGCACAGGAACCGGCATTTGTCAGCGCAACCGATGGTGAGCTGTAAAAAGGATCATCCAGTGCTTTGAGAAAATGCGTCATGGCCTGTTCTTGTCTGTCTGTCTGGCACAGATAGGTACCGTAATTATTATTCACATCACCATCGTCAGGATCGGCTTCATAGGCCTTTTTGTAATGCTGACCCGCCAGCTTCATCTCACCAATTTGTTCATAAAGAACAGCTAACACCGTGTGTCCCGGTGCATAGCTGGAATCATCCCTGACCGCCTTCTTCAGCTTGCCCAGTGCAACTTCATACTGACCACGATTCATGTATTCAAGGCCCAGAGAAGTATTGGCCTCAGCTGCCTTGCGCCCACTACTTTCCTGGTCTGGATCATTCGATTGTTGCGATGCGCAACCGCTGATAAAAACCACGGCGAGTAACGCGGTCAATAAGTGCGTTTTAGCTGAAAACAGGAGTGGTTTGAACCTGGATAAAATGATTACCGGCCAATTCATGGAATTATTTCCGCCATTTGTAATTTTATACGCTCACTTCTTTTCGTGCGATCCGTGAATTTACCCACCAGTTGCCCGCAAGCGGCATCGATATCCTCACCACGGGTCTTTCTCACCGTTGCTATCAATCCGCCACGCATGACAATCTCCTGAAACTCTTTAATCCGATCCGGGCTGGAACAACGATATTTCGTGCCTGGAAACGGGTTAAATGGTATCAGATTCAGCTTGCTAGGTAACCTTCTTAATAGTTTCACCAGTTTATGGGCATGTTCCGGATGGTCATTTACACCGTCAATCAAGGTATATTCAAAAGTCACCGAGCGTTTATGCTTTTCAGAAACGTAATCACTGCATGCCTGCATCAATTCAGCGATTGGATATTTACGGTTGAGAGGAACCAGTTGCGTACGCACATCATCCACCGGAGCATGCAGTGATACGGCGAGTGCCACGTCAAGGGTGTCACGCAGGCGGTTAATTCCCGGAATCAGACCCGCTGTACTTAAGGTGACACGCTTTGCTGCAAATCCAAAACCAAGGTCATTGCGCATCAAAGACATGGCGGGCATGACGGCATCGAAATTGAGCAAAGGCTCACCCATACCCATCATCACGACATTGGTGATACGACGCTCGCCGTTGCGTTCATGCCCCAATGCCTGAGCTGCAAGCCAAACCTGACCAATAATTTCACTACATGTCAGGTTACGTGCAAATCCCTGCGCGCCGGTAGAACAAAACGAACAGTTCAGTGCACAGCCCACCTGTGACGATACACACAAGGTGCCACGTTTGGGCTCGGGGATATACACGGTTTCAACCGCGTTACCACCATGAAACCCGATCAGCCACTTAACCGTGCCATCACTTGAAAGTTGCTCACGGAGAATCTCCGGCAGTTTGATTTCCGCAATGGATTTCAACTTTTCACGCAAAGCAATACCCAGGTCGGTCATTGCCCCGATATCAATTTCTGCGTGATGGAAAACCCATTTCAGTACCTGCTGAGCCCGAAATGGCTTTTCACCAATGGACTCAAAAAAAGCGCGCAAACCTGCCTCGTCAAAATCAAGCAGGTTCACACGGCTTGTGACGGCACTCACAGGTACTTGAGTGGTTGTCAGCTTACTTTCCAAAAAAGTAAGCGATCTCTGTCTTGGCGGTATCGGGTCCGTCAGAACCATGCACTGCATTGGCATCGATACTCTTGGCAAAATCAGCCCGGATCGTACCGGCTTCAGCCTCTGCCGGATTGGTGGCCCCCATCAGTTTGCGGTTCAATGCAATGGCGTCCTCACCTTCGAGCGCCTGGATCATGACGGGACCCGATGTCATGAATTTAACCAGGTCGTTAAAAAACGGGCGTTCACGGTGTACAGCGTAAAAACCTTCGGCCTGCTCACTGCTCAGATACTCCATTCTGGCTTCAACAATCTTCAGACCGGCCTTTTCAAAACGGCTATAAATTTCCCCGATCACGTTTTTTGCGACGGCATCGGGTTTGATAATCGATAATGTACGTTCAACAGACACTTAAGAACTCCCTATAACTATATGATATTTAATGATATGAACGAATTTTTTCATTCACAAGTATTAGACTGGAACCAACAGGTAATTTTAATCTGACAAAGACTTTCTTGCAATCAGGTTCGCGAGCCATAAATCGTTCATTCAAGCCCGGCAAATCAATCCTGTCAGGAAATGGTTCTCTGTCGCCGTTTAATCTATTATATCTACCTTAATATTGAATCGATCCGCTCAAGAGCCTGTCGGATTTAACATAACAAGCTTCACGCTGAAGCGAGGACATGTATGACCGCCCTTTTTCTGGCTATATTCGTATTGTCATTGCTGTTACTGGCTTACTACCGTATTCCCCTGCTCATCTCGATCGCTGTCGTCGCCGGGCTGACATTTGCATTTACCGAACTGCGCCACTTTTATGAGATTCCGGCGTGGTTCCGCTGGTCATATGGAATTGCTGCCGTCAGCCTCGCCGGCTTTGCCATCAAAGGCTTACGTCGTCTGTTTATCAGTAACCGCTTATTCAGCCTTTATCGAAAAGTGATGCCCAAGCTTTCCTCTACAGAGCGTGAGGCACTGGAAGCCGGCACCGTCTGGTGGGATGCAGAACTGTTCAGTGGCAAGCCCCGCTGGCGTCGTTTATTGCGACAGCCTGCCCCGCAGATAAGCGAACGTGAACAGGAATTCATCAACGGCCCGGTTGAAGAACTGTGCCTTATGCTGGATGACTGGGAAATCAGCGAAAAGCATCATGATCTGCCGGAATCTGTCTGGAAATTCATACGTGACAATCGTTTTTTCGGCATGATCATCCCCCAGGAGCATGGCGGCCTGGAGTTCTCCGCACAGGCCAATTCGGCCGTCGTGATGAAAATCGCCAGCAGGAATACAACGGCGGCAGTCACCGTCATGGTGCCTAACTCACTCGGACCCGGTGAGCTTCTATTACATTATGGTACTGACGAACAAAAGAACCACTACCTGCCCCGGCTAGCCAGCGGCGAAGAAATACCCTGCTTTGCACTGACCTCCCCACTGGCCGGTTCCGACGCGGGTGCCATGCCAGATAAGGGCATTGTTTGCAGGGGAGAATTTGAAGGCAAAGAAGTCCTGGGCTTAAGGGTGAGCTGGAATAAGCGTTACATTACCCTGGCACCGGTCGCTACATTGCTCGGACTCGCGTTCCGTGCCTATGACCCGGATGGGCTACTCGGAGACAAACAGGATCTCGGTATCAGTTGCGCCCTGATTCCCACCAACACGGAAGGTGTCGAAATTGGCAACCGCCATATACCGGTGGGTGCGGTCTTCATGAATGGCCCGACCCGTGGCAAAGACGTTTTTATACCGATGGACTGGATCATCGGTGGACAGGAAAGACTGGGTCAGGGCTGGCGTATGCTGATGCAGAGCCTGGCTGCCGGCCGTGCAATTTCGCTGCCCTCTCTCGGGGTTGCGGGTGGCAAGATGGCCTCGTTGCTAACCGGGGCGTATTCGAGAATACGCACCCAGTTTGATGTACCCATCGGCCATTTCGGCGGAATTGAAGAGCCACTTTCGAGGATTGGTGGCCGAACTTATCGTATGGATGCCGCGCGTCTGCTCACCCTGATCGCGCTGGATCAGGGCGAAAAACCCGGTGTGCTTTCCGCCATCAACAAATACCAGTTAACCGAAGGTAACCGGCAGTGCATTATGGATGCCATGGATGTGCATGGTGGCAAGGGAATCATCCAGGGACCCAATAATTACCTGGCCCACGTTTACCAGAGCCTGCCAATATCCATCACCGTCGAGGGTGCCAATATACTCACCCGTTCAATGATCATTTTCGGTCAGGGCGCAATCCGTGCCCATCCCTGTCTACTGAAGGAGATGAATGCCGTTACAGGGATTGCCAACAGCAAGGCAAGACGTGATTTTGATAACGCGCTATTTACACATATCGGATTCACACTGAGTAATACGGTAAGAAGCCTGCTACTGGGTCTGACGGGCAGCAGAATGACACCCGCACCTGTGAGCGGACCAAACGCCAGGTATTTCCGGCAACTAAGCCGGATGAGCGCCGCCTTTGCTTTCATGGCGGATGCCGTGCTGGTGTTGCTGGGTGGCAAGTTCAAATTCAAGGAAAAACTGTCGGGCAGACTGGCAGATGCACTGATTCACCTGTACATGGCGAGTGCTCTGTTAAAGCGCTTCGAAGATGAAGGGCGTCAAGCTGATGATCTGCCACTACTGCAATGGGGAGTAGAGGACAGCCTGTACCGGATTCAGCAGGGCCTCGATGGCGTGATCAGGAACTTTCCTGTGCCCGTGCTCAGCCGCATCGTCCGTTTGATCGTATTTCCATTCGGTCTACCGTATTCCGGACCAAGCGATAAAACGGTCAAAGCCGTCGCCAAAATACTGCTGAGCGAAAATGAAAGCCGTGATCGCCTGGTCGATGGAGTATTTATCTCAGATCGTGCCGATGCCACGGGTCGGGTCAATAAGGCGTTTCACCTGGTGCTTGAATCGGAACCGGCAGAGCGCGCCATCAAGAACGCCCTGAAAGAATCCGTCAATTTTGAGAATTATGAAGGATTGGTTAAACGCGCTACCGAAAGCGGTGTAATTACCGAGGAACAGGCGACCATGGTACGTCTGGCGCAACAGGCAAGCGCCAGGGTGATCGCCGTGGATGATTTCCCACCTGAACAGATTGGTGGTTTCAGGCATTCAGAAAATGAATGATTTCCGCCTCGGAATTCATACCATCTGCATAACCCAGATCAATCAGTTCACTGCAATAGGCTGATTCAAACAACAGGTAGCTGGCCATACGCCAATCCCTGCCCCAACCACCCAGGGTGCGCAATAGAATCTGCACACTTCGCGGGATATCAGAGACATGATCCCGGGTAACATGACGCAGATCTTTGCTCGGTTTTATCACCAGGCTGTCGATATTGATCAAACCGCTTTCCGCAAGCTTGTCCTGGGGAACCAGTTTCAGTGTCTGATTGATACGCTTCATCCGCGCGAGGTCTGCATTGAGGGTATCCATGAATATGGTGTCCATCAGGTAACCGCCAATTTCACCGGCCGATGGGTATACTGCAGGGGTTTCGGGGGGCATGTCCGGTTTCTCATCCCGTGTGCCAATGACCAGTATTCTGTCTGCTCCAAGGTGTATTGCCGGGCTCAATGGCGCAACCATGCGCATACCGCCATCACCAAAGTACTCATTCCCGATAAGCTCCGCCGGAAAGATGATCGGCAAAGCAGCTGAAGCGAGTAAATGACTGACATTCAGCTTTGCTGCCTGTCCCCTGCGACGGGCGCGCTGCCAGCTTTTTATACCCTCCTGGGCCTGGAAATAACTGATCGCGCTGGCACAGGTATACCCTGATGCAGTGATGGCCACACCACGCAATGCATCCGATTTCAATGCAGTCTGTATACCATCAAGTTGTAATGTCTTTTGCAAAAACAGACGCAAGGGCATATTGTCCAGAAACGCACGCGGGTTTGTCGGAATAAGGCCACCGGATAATAGAGTGGCGGCAAATTTCATGCCCGACTTAAACACCGTCCATGCATCGGTACGATAGACACGCCCGCAATACATGCTTCTCCAGAAGTGTTCCAGACGTTCGATTCCAGTTAAAAACTCATGGGCATGGCTGGCCAGAACCGCCGCGTTAATTGCGCCGGCCGAGGTCCCGCAAATAATCGGAAAGGGATTGCGCTCATCTGAGTTCAGCTCACTGATGGCCTTAAGCACACCCACCTGGTAGGCGCCGCGCGCACCACCGCCTGGCAAAACCAGTGCTGTACTTTGTGATGAGGTGTTGCGCATTTTCGGCTAAGTCAATCTCAAAGACTGTTTCGGTAACTAGTGTACTGGGTAAAACGCCCGTTTAAGAGCCCTGGAAAGCCCTGGAAAGCCCAGATACTTCCATGAAATGAGTTTCATTGCCAGTGAATGTATACTGTGGATAGAGAATTTCCACTGCAAATGGAACGGAACTGATTTCTCTGCTCCACATTACTCCAGGGAATGGATTTGAATAATTTGAAAAACCAGCGATGTAAACCTAGCGAAGGCGGGGATCGCATTGAGCGTCTGCACGAGGCAGTGGGAGTTGTAAACCAGGTCATCATGGGTAAAGAAGACCAGGTGAAACTCGCATTCAGCTGCTTGTTGGCACGTGGCCACCTGCTGATCGAAGATTTGCCTGGTGTAGGAAAAACAACCCTGGCACATGCACTCGCGACTGTCATTGGCGTACGTTACCAGCGCATTCAGTTTACCAGCGATCTCCTGCCCGCCGATATTCTTGGTGTCTCGATTTACCGGCGTGACCAGGAAAAGTTTGAGTTTCATCCCGGCCCCATTTTTTCGGAACTGGTGCTGGCCGATGAAATCAACAGGGCCACGCCAAAGTCTCAAAGTGCTTTACTGGAAGCCATGGCAGAGGGTCAGGTTACCATCGAAGGTATGACCCACACACTGCCCAAACCGTTTTTTGTGATTGCCACCCAGAACCCGCTTGACTTTGTGGGAACATTCCCCTTGCCTGATTCACAACTGGACCGTTTCCTTTTAAGTATCTCGCTGGGTTTTCCGGAACCCGAAATTGAGCGTGAACTGTTAACCGCACAGGACCGGATTTTGGTGCTGCGTGATACGCAGGCGGTCATCAGCCCCGATGATGTATTGCGACTCAATGAGGACTGTCAAAAAGTTCATGTCAGCGATGCCCTGCTGGATTATGTGCAGGCACTGCTGGCTGAGACCCGCAACAATCGCTGGTTTCAAGCGGGTCTTTCACCAAGAGCAGGCATTGCGATGCTTCGATGCTGCAAAGCTTATGCGTTTTTGGAAGGCAGGGATTTTGCAATACCTGAAGACGTCAAGGCCATATTTCCAGGGCTTGCACGCCATCGCATGACAGTACCACACGGTATGGAAGCATCCGTTGGTGAACAGATTTCCGATTTGTTAAACCAGCTCGCGATTCCCTGAATCAGGGCCTGTTAACACTTGCCAGATGCCAACTATTGCCAAACCAAAAATCCTATTATCTTTCAAGGACAGCATTGCAAGCCGGGTGAAACAGCGTGTATCGGCCAAACGCGGACCGATGACACCACCATACGAACTGGAATACCGTCACATCTTTGTGCTGCCGACAGCGTTTGGCTGGGGTTTTGCATTGCTGCTGATTTTTATGGCGCTCGGTGGACTCAACTTTAATAACAACATGGCCCTGATGCTGGTTTTTCTGCTCGGAACCATTGCGCAACTGACTACATTAATCGCCTACCGCAACCTGTCCGGTCTGAAAATTGACAGCATTAATTCTGAACCGGTTTTTTGCGGTGAAAGCGCACATTTTCGTGTATTTGTCTCCAATGGCGATGACCGTCAGCGTTTTGCGGTACAGGCCGGCTTCAAAAAACCCCAGGATTGCAGGGACTTCAAGCTCAATTGCTGTGAGTCACTTCATCTGAAACATCCAACCCTGAAGCGCGGATGGCTTGAAATGCCCTCGTTTCGACTGGAAACACGATTTCCACTTGGGCTTTTTAAGGCATGGTCATGGATATTTCCACAATCCCGCTGCCTGGTGTACCCATCACCCGCAGTTAATCCCCCCCCCTTGCCAAAGGCAGGTCATGGTCAAGCTGGACGTGCCGCAAAGGGCGATGGTGATCAGGTTCATGGATTACGCAAATACCAACCTGGTGATTCGAAGCAGCGTGTTGCCTGGCGGGCCAGTGCACGCCACGACGAACTCTACAGCCTGGAAATGGAAACACCACGCGAGGATGCCTGTGAACTGGACTGGGGTCTATTGAGGGGTTGCGATACGGAAACCCGTCTTTGTATCCTGACCGCCTGGGTCATCGCTGCCGATCACAAACAACTGTCCTATAGTCTGAAACTCCCCGAACAACAGGTAGCAAGCGGCAGTGGTATAGACCAACGCGCAAAGTGTCTCGAGCTGTTAGCCTTGTATTTGCTATGAAGTCTGCAAACACCATGACACTTAACCGGCTTGGAATACTGTGGGTGATTGCGACCCTCTTCATCAGCATGTTTCCGCAACTGACCAGCATGCCGCCACACCTGATACCCATTACGCTGCTGCCCATTCTGTGGCGTTTATTAGCTGAATTTAAAAATTGGAAACCAATGTCAATGTGGCTGCGTGTGGTGGCAACCATATTTGCTGTCGCAGCGCTGGTTTCCACCTACGGCGGACTCATGGGCAGACGCGCCGCGGTCAGTATGCTGGTATTGATGTTGTCGTTGAAATTACTGGAAACTTTTCGTACCCGTGATGCGCGTATCGTTGCAAGTTTGAGCTTGTTCCTGTGTGGAACACAGTTTCTCTTTTCCCAGGGTATTCCGATGATTGTGTACATCATCGCCTGTATGTTGAGCTCTCTGGTTGCATTGATGTACCTGCAAAGAAGAGAAGCGTATGAAAACGTGGCCGAGGTTCCCGAAACCGGGCGCAGCATGTTTTCCGAAATGGGTTTCGGCCTGCGCCTGCTGCTGCTTGCCCTGCCCATCGGCCTGGCCATGTTCATGTTTTTTCCACGCTGGTCCAGCCCGCTATGGGGTGTTCCGGAAGGTGCCCTTGATGCCCGTTCCGGTTTATCAGATTCCATGAGCCCGGGGAGTATCCAGAATTTGTTTATGGATGATTCTCCGGCGTTTCGCGCCACATTTGAAGGACCTATGCCCAATCATAGCAACCTGTACTGGCGTGGACCGGTATTCTGGGACTTCGATGGAAGCAGCTGGCAATCAAGCTATCTGAGCCGTGTCCTGGCCGCCGATGACAAGCCAGACCCTCTGACGGCACCGTTTCGTTACCGGGTACAGATGGAACCAACTGAACAACACTGGTTGTTCGCACTGGACTACCCTGCACTGGTGCCGAGGGGTACGAGTCTCAGCATGGATTACCAGTTACGCAGCAAACGTCCAATTATCAGTTTAAAAGAATTTGTGATGGCCTCTGATCCGGGTTTTGTAGACAGTCCCCGACTTAAACCGCCCTTGCGTTACGCTGCACTTAAATTACCCGAGGGTTTTAATCCAAGAACTGCTGAAATGATGTCAGTCTGGCGTGAAGAAACCGGCAGTGACACTGAAATCGTGCGAAGGGCCCTGGCATACTTTAATCAGGAAGAATTTCACTACACTCTCAACCCGCCATTGCTTAGCCAGCACACGGTGGATGAATTCCTCTTCTATACACAGCGGGGTTTCTGTGAGCATTACGCATCAGCATTTACCGTGATGATGCGTATGGCCGGTATCCCGGCACGTGTAGTTACCGGTTACATGGGTGGGTGGTACAACAACATCGGCTCCTATGTACTGGTCAGACAGTCTGACGCCCATGCCTGGTCAGAAGTCTGGCTCGAGGGCTCGGGCTGGACGCGGATTGATCCGACTGCTGCTGTCGCCCCTTCCCGTGTGGAACGGGGAGCCATGGACTCATTCGCCCAACGCAGGCATGTCCTCGATTATGCATGGCTGCGAAATGCCAGGAATACGTTTGATCTGTTTCAGCGCACCTGGAATAACTGGGTTGTTGCCTTCGGTTCCGACAGCCAGTCACGTTTATTTTCCATTTTTGGCTGGGATGACCTGGACTCGTTCAAGCTGGTCATCGTTATGATTGCCACCATCCTGGCTGTCGCTGCAATTATCCTTATGTTGTCGCCATTGTTGTTGAAATTCCGCTCCACACAAAAAAAGGATCCACTGCTACGTCTTTGGCAAAAATTCATCAGGAAACTTGCCAGGGCCGGATTTATCGCACAAGCATCCATGGGTCCGATGGAACTAGCCGAAAAAGCAGGCGGTCAATTACATCACGTAGAGGATGATATACTGGGTATTGCAGAACTCTATGTGTTGTGTCGCTATTCAAAGGGCGCCGGCAATCAGGGTGAACTGGCCACCTTAATCAAGGGTTTTCAAACCCGGCCCGTTCCGCACTGAGCCGGCCTGATGTGCCAAGGAGCAAAAACATGAATTACCTGATCAAAATATCCGGCCTGATCATTTTGAGCTGTTTGTTATGCTCTTCCTGCACCTCTATTCCGGAACAACTGAGTGGCGAATACACTTCATTGACACCTAAAACCACCACTGAGAAAGACCTGCAAACACAGGTCCGTTGGGCTGGTTTGATACTGGAAACCCGTCCGGAAGACGGTCATACCTGTTTCGAAATTCTCTCCAGGCGACTGGAAACATCAATGCGGCCTGAAATCGCCGATCAGTCCGATGGACGTTTCATCGCCTGCAAAGCCGGTTTTTATGATCCGGAAGTTTTCAAGAAAAAACGTGAAGTAACCCTGACCGGCAAAATTGTCTATATCGATGTCCGCAAGGTAGGTGACTACGACTATCATTTCCCGATAGTAGATATCGAGTTCATGAGCCTGTGGCCGGTACGTCGTTATCGGCCTCATTACGCTTCTGGCCCGTATATGCCCTATTACTGGCATTACCCGCACTATGGACGTTATTACAGGTACCCATTTTAAGGAGCCTGTCCGAGATATGTCGCAATTTGGCGGTTTTCCAGAAGACTTCTTTAAATTCTTCACTGAACTTAAGAAAAACAATAAAAGGGACTGGTTTACTGTCAACAAACCCCGTTACCTTGAATCCGTTGTCAGGCCGATGGGTGAATACATCGTCGCCATCGCACCACATTTGCAGCGTATCTCGCCCTTCTACAAAGCAGACCCACGGCCACATGGGGGTTCGATGTTTCGTATTTACCGGGATGCGCGTTTTTCAAAAGACAAAACACCCTACAAGACACATGCTGCCTGCCACTTCCGTCACGAGGCAGGCCGTGATGCCCATGCACCCGGTTTCTATCTGCATATTGAAACTGACCGGGTTTCCGTCGGCGGTGGCATATGGCGACCACCATCGAAACAACTGGGTCAGATCCGCGAGTTTATTGCTGATAACCCGTCGGCCTGGGAAAAACTGACCAGGTCCTCTGCAGTCAGGAAAATGGACGGAATCCAGGGTGATTCACTAAAACGTCCCCCACGTGGTTACAGCCCCGACGCAAGACATATTGAAGACCTGAAGCGCAAGAGCTTCTTTTTGATGAGTAATAATGATTCAGAGCTGGCCTTAAGCCCCGCACTCGTGAACGAATCGGCAAAGGTGTTTAAAACAGTGGCTAAGCTTAATCATTTTGTCACTGATGCTTTGGAATTACCTTTCTAAGTAGGGTGGGTAACTTGTTACCCACGTTTTGTTGGTTTTATCTCGTGCGTAACAAGTTACGCACCCTACATACAAATGAGCACCGTCATCCCCGCGAAAACACCGTCATCCCAGTTTGCGCCGGGACGGTGCCTGCTATAAATGACCATGCCTGCCATAAATTACGGTGCCTTTATTTTGTAGTTGAACAAAACCTAAATACTGTATATATTTACAGCAACAAAACTTGGCAATCGTGCGTAACATTTACGCACTCTACTTCCATTCGCACCAAGGGTTATCAACATGAAAGAAAAACCTTTAACCAAACGTCAAAAAGAGATCCTTACATTTATCTCTGATCATATTGATTCTGTCGGGTTCCCGCCTACAAGAAATGATATTTCAAAACATTTCGGGTTCCGTTCACCCAATGCGGCAGAAAGTCATTTACGTGCGCTTGAACATAAAGGTGTAATCCGGATTGAGCCAGGGCATTCCCGTGGTATCACCCTTACCGCTCTGTCGCTCTCCAACCTGCCTGCAGCGAACGCCACCCGCATACCGCTTCCACTGGTCGGACGGGTGGCAGCCGGCAGTCCGATCCTGGCGCAGGAGAATATTGAACACGAGTACCGGGTAGATCCATCATTATTCTCATCCCGACCGCATTACCTTTTGCGTGTTGAGGGTAACAGCATGCGCGATGCCGGCATCCTGGACGGTGACCTGCTGGCGGTACACCGTACCCCCGAGGCACAAAACGGACAGATCGTGGTTGCACGTCTGGATGACGAGGTTACCGTCAAACGCTTCAAACGTAGTGGACATCAGGTCAGCCTGTTACCAGAAAATACAGAATTTCAGCCCATTCAGATCGATCTGCGCCGGCAGGAGCTGGTCATCGAAGGTCTGGGTGTGGGTATTGTACGACCCGATCTGGGTAACTGAGTGCCTATCCCACGCACAGTGTCCAAACCCATTGATTCCCACCCGCTGCTGTGGCGTGGCAAACAGATTTCACACCGTATACATACACTCAGCACCGGCCATAGCGCACTTGATGAGGCCTTACCGGGCAATGGCTGGCCGATGGGTGCTGTCACCGAGCTTGTCAATGATACGGCCGGTTGTGGGGAGCTCAGCCTGCTGTTGCCAGTGCTTGCACGGCTCAGCCAGAAGGACCGCTGGATTACCATGATTGACCCGCCATGGATACCCTGCCCCTCTGCCCTGCATGGCCGTGGCCTGGCATTGGAAAAATTACTGTTGATTCGCACACAAAACAGAAGCGAATCGCTGTGGGCCTGTGAACAGGTCGTACGCGGTATAGCCGGTGGCGCCATGCTGGCATGGCCTGAGACCTTGTCCTTTGGTGAATTGCGTCGTCTGCAGCTTTCAGCAAAAAGCACCCGGGAAACAGTTTTCCTGTTCCGTGACCGGAAAGCCACAAACACCTCATCGCCCGCCACATTACGACTGCAACTTACAGCGGATGATGGTGATCTTCGGGTTAAGGTGCTGAAATGCCGTGGTCAACGACCGGCATCGGGCATACATATCCGCCGCTCACAATTGTTTCAGTACCCGATGCCCGGCCTGCCCGGTGCCGGTGCCCCTGGCCAAAGCCCAGGCTCTTCACCGGAAAGCCCGTTGGTTTCTTTGAACACATCACTTAACAGCCAACCTGCCCTGTAGGGTGCGTAACTTGTTATGCACGGGATAACTGAAACAATCGCGCCGCACATCCATGTGCTCTATCGCGATATACCGTTCATCCTGAACATAACAATTCCGGAGCAAAAAGCATCTGCTACTGGTATCATACTGCTGCTTCAAAACAGGTTATAAAATCATGCAACTTTCTTCTCTGACCGCTGTTTCATCTGTTGACGGACGTTATGCAGGACGCACTGCCAGCCTACGCGCATTTTTCAGCGAGTATGGTCTGATCCGCTATCGGGTCATTGTTGAGATCCGCTGGTTCCAGGCATTGGCCGACAGCGCTGATATACCACAGGTACCGGACTTAAGCGAAGAGGCCAATACGTACCTGGACAAACTGATTGATGATTTTGATCTCGCGGCAGCAGAACGGGTCAAGGCCATCGAGGCGACGACCAATCATGATGTCAAGGCGGTCGAATATTACCTGAAAGAATGTTTTGCAAAACAGGACGAACTCAGCGTGCTGTCCGAGTTCCTGCATTTTGCCTGCACATCCGAAGATATCAACAACCTGTCCTATGCATTGATGATGCATGAGGCACGCGAGAAGGTGTTTTTACCCGTGTTTGCGGACATCGATCAGGCTCTGAAAGCCATTGTTAGTGAACATGCCGAAGTAGCCATGCTGTCACGCACACATGGCCAGACAGCCTCGCCGACTACACTGGGCAAAGAAATTGCCAATGTTGCCATGCGCCTGCAACGCCAGGTCGATCAATTTCAGCACCAACCCATGCTTGGAAAGATCAACGGTGCCGTCGGTAACTTCAATGCACATATTGCCGCTTTTCCCGGGATCAACTGGCCACTATTTGCACAACAGTTCGTTGAGTCACTCGGACTTGCCTGGAACCCGTGGACGACACAGATTGAACCCCACGACTGGATGGCTGAGAGCTTCCACGGTTTAAGCCGTTACAACACCATTTTGATTGATCTGTGCCGGGATATCTGGGCCTATATTTCCATTGGATATTTCAGCCAGAAAACCATTGCCGGTGAAATCGGATCTTCGACCATGCCACACAAGGTCAACCCGATTGATTTTGAAAACGCCGAAGGCAATCTCGGTGTTGCCAACGCTCTTTTGACGCACCTTGCAGAAAAACTACCTGTTTCACGCTGGCAGCGGGATCTGACCGACTCCACCGTATTGCGTACCATCGGCACTGCAACAGGCCACGGCATGATCGCTTACGCTTCATTACTCAAGGGTCTGGGCAAGCTGCAACTCAACACACAAAGACTTGCTGACGATCTCGATAACAGCTGGGAAGTGCTGGCCGAACCTATCCAGACAGTCATGCGTTTGTATGGTATCGAAAACCCCTATGAGCAGCTCAAAACCCTGACGCGGGGCAAGACGATCAGTACAGAAATACTGGTGGAGTTTGTGCAGACGTTGGACATACCTCCCGCCGCCAAGCAGCAATTATTGGAATTGACGCCCGCGGGATATACCGGCAATGCCGCCACCATGGCCAACTCTCTCGGCCAGGATGACCTATGAATTTGCCGCTGGGCGATTTCAGCAACGAACAATTTCTCGAGCAATACTGGCAGAAGAAACCCTGCCTGATCCGGAATGCCATTGCCGATTTCAAACCACAGCTGAATGGCGATGACCTGGCGGGTCTGGCCTGCGAGGAAATGGCCGAGTCAAGACTCGTCAGAGGTTGTCTGGAGGCAGCAGACTGGACGGTCACACACGGCCCGTTCAGCGACACCGATTTTGCTACATTGCCGGAAGAAAACTGGACGCTGCTGGTGCAGGATGTAGAAAAGCATTACGCACCACTGCAGGATTTGATGCAGCAATTCAGTTTCATACCCAATTGGCGGCTTGACGACCTGATGATCAGTTTTGCCGCCAGCGGTGGTTCAGTCGGTCCACACACCGATCAATATGATGTTTTCCTGTTGCAGGCTGAAGGAAGACGCCGTTGGCAAATTGCCCGTTCATTCGAACCGGGATTGATTGAAAACTGTCCACTAAATGTCTTAAAGAAATTTGAAGCTGAGCAGGAATGGGTACTGGAACCCGGTGACATGCTGTATCTGCCACCCAATGTGGCCCATCACGGGGTCGCACTGGACCCCGGCATGACCTGGTCGATTGGTTCACGCGCACCCTCAGGTGCCGATCTTTTGCAGGGTTTGGGTGAATGGCTGGCCTTCTCCGATGATGAAGGTGGCCGGTATTCGGACCCCGGCCTTGCGCCTGCAAACCGTGCAGGTGAAATCACCCCGGAAGCTCTACGCGGTTTACGTGAATTGATGTTGTCACGTATTGATGAGAACGAAGGCCTGGATAACTATCTTGCCACTTTCATGAGTCGCTTCAGACTGGCGCATGATCCCATGCCACCACCCGAATTAATCACTCCTGAAGAATTACTGGAAAGCTTACAAAAGGGCGCCAGGCTTTTCCGGAATCCCTGGACACGTCTGACCTGGGTCGAAAATTCCCGCGGTGCCCGACTATATGCTGCCGGCCAGGCCTATGATTGCAGCACCTCGCTGGCCGTGTCTTTATGTCAAGCGTCGCAAGCCCGAATCAAAGCCAACATGCTGGATCAAGCTTCAGCCGAAACATTGACCCGCCTCATCAATAGCGGTCATTTCATACTGACATCGTCATAGCCCGGTTAGAATATGAGCCTCGATGTTTAACCAGAAATAGTTCTCTGGCCCCAATCAAGCAGTTATACTTCGCAGTTCACTATCGCTTCAGGAAGGCATTAAATACGTGAGTTCAACACTTGAGCAATTATACGAGACATCGCATCTTTATGGTGGCAATGCGTCCTATATTGAATCCTGGTATGAAACCTGGTTAAAAGATCCTGAGAGTGTGCCGGAACAATGGCGTCAATATTTTGAATCCCTGCCTTCTTCGGATTCACCGGAAACCGGTCATCTGGAAATCGGTGAGCGGTTCCGCAATCTGGCCGTCGGTATAAACAGCTACCCACCCAGCGGAACAGAGTTCACCGACCACAAACAAGCCAGTGTTTCGCGATTAATCAACTCATACCGCATCCGTGGTCATGAAATTGCTCAACTGAACCCGCTGGGTGAAGCACATCATGAGCCGGTCGCAGATCTGGAACTGGGCTTTCACGACCTGAACGAATTCGACCTTGAGCACGAGTTCGATACGGGTTCCCTGGCCGTCGATTCACCACGGATGAAACTCAAGGATATCCTGACCTTGTGTGAACGTGTGTATTGCAAAAGCATCGGTGTCGAATACATGCATATAGTCGATACGGTCAAACGCGACTGGATGAGAGAGAGGCTGGAAGGCGCACAAGGGTTTTACGACATCAACAACGCGGACAGGCTTCGCATCCTGCAAATGTTGACGGCGGCAGACAGCCTGGAGAAGTACTTACATACCCGCTATGTCGGTCAAAAACGTTTCTCCCTGGAGGGTGGTGACAGCCTGATACCCCTTTTACATGAAACCATGCTGCATGCCGGCAGCAACGGTGTTGAAGAGGTCGTCATGGGGATGGCCCATCGTGGCCGTCTGAATGTGCTGGTCAATATCCTCGGCAAGTCGCCTTCGATGTTGTTTGACGAGTTTGAAGGCAATCATAAAGAAATTAATCCCAACCGCCCCTGGGATGTCAAATACCACCTGGGATATGCATCGGATATTCAAACACCCGGTGGCGAAGTGCATATGGCTTTGGCTTTTAATCCATCACACCTGGAAATTGTTGATCCGGTTGTGCTGGGCTCGGCGCGTGCCCGCCAGATGCGTCGTGGAGATGACACGCATGACAAGGTCATGCCTATCCTGATCCATGGAGACGCTGCTTTTTCCGGCCAGGGTGTGGTCATGGAATTATTCCAGATGTCCGAGGTACGTGGCTTTGCTGTCGGTGGCACTTTGCATATCGTCATTAATAACCAGATTGGTTTCACCACCAGCAGACGCGATGATGCACGCTCCACGCTGTATTGCACCGCGGTCGCCAAGATGGTGCATGCGCCCATCTTCCATGTAAATGCAGATGATCCTGAAGCCGTTCATCACGTGATGAAAATCGCCTGTGATTTCCGCCAGGAATTTAAACGTGACGTGGTGATAGACCTGATTTGCTATCGCAGACACGGACATAACGAAGCGGATGAACCGGCGGCAACACAGCCGATGATGTATAAGATCATTCGCCGTATGCAAACAACCCGGCAAAAATATGCCGAGGACCTGCTCAAACGCAACATCATCGACCCTGATTACTCGAGAATGCTGGTCGACGAGTATCGCCGCAAACTCGATGACGGCGAGCAAGTCGCCGATGTGGAATCACATCCACGCACCAATAAACATGCGGCCAACTGGCGAAATTTTGATCACAGCGGTCGCTATTCTGGTAGCGGTATCAAAACCGCGATTGATGTCGCAGAGATTAGTCGCCTGTCCGAAAAAATGACACAGTTACCGGATGGCTTCAAACTGCAACCGCGAGTCAATAAAATTATCGAAAACCGACGTAAAATGGCGCTCGGTGAACTGCGTTTGGACTGGGGTTTTTGTGAAACCGTCGCTTACGCCAGTCTGATCAATACCGGTACCGGTTTACGCCTGGTTGGCCAGGATTCCGGTCGTGGCACATTTTTCCACCGTCATGCCATTTTGCACAACCAGATTGACGGCACCGTCCTGTCACCCCTGGCTAATATCAATCCTCAAGTTGATGTCAATATTATCGATTCACTGCTATCCGAAGAAGCTGTTACGGGTTTTGAATATGGTTACGCCACAGCCGCACCGGAAACACTGGTTATCTGGGAAGCACAGTTCGGGGATTTCGTTAATGGTGCACAGGTTGTCATCGACCAGTTCCTGAGCTCCGGTGAGGCAAAGTGGGGTCGCTTATGTGGCCTGGTCATGTTTCTGCCGCATGGGTATGAAGGCCAGGGTCCTGAACATTCCAGTGCCCGTCTGGAGCGGTTTATGCAGTTGTGCTCCAACGACAACATCCAGGTATGCGTACCATCAACACCGGCACAGATGTTCCACATGATCCGCAGACAGATTTTGATGGGCACCCGCAAGCCATTAATTGTCATGACACCCAAGAGCCTGCTCAGAAACAAGGCGTCAACCTCAACACTGGATGAATTAGCCAGTGGTAGCTTCCAGCTGATGATTGATGACGCACGTGTGGCTGACAAGAAACAGATCAAACGTGTGGTTCTGTGTTCCGGCAAGGTTTATTACGACCTGATGGAGACACTCGCTAGCACTGAACAAACGGATATTGCTGTGGTCAGGGTGGAACAGTTGTACCCGATACCGCATACAGAGTTAATCGCAACCCTGGAAAGTTATCCTGATGATTGTGAGATCGCATGGTGTCAGGAAGAACCGCAAAACCAGGGAGCCTGGTACCAGACCTTACATAATCTTCTTGCCCATAAACAGGCTGAACAGACACTGTATTACACCGGCCGGCCCAGCGCTGCTTCGCCTGCCGTCGGTTATTACTCCGTGCATATTCAAGAGCAGGAACTTCTGGTCAATGAGGCCCTCACCGTTGGTGCCGGGCTTAAGCAGTATTAAGCAAAATTCATTAAGGGAAAACAATGAGTAAAGAAATTAAAGTACCAGTACTGCCGGAATCCGTCGCCGATGCAACCGTCGCCACGTGGCATAAACAACCCGGCGACAGTATTCAACGCGATGAAAACCTCGTCGATCTTGAAACCGACAAGGTCGTTCTGGAAGTGCCCTCCCCGGTTGATGGTGTGCTGAAGAAAATCGTCCGTGACAGCGGCGAAACGGTCACCAGCGGTGAGTTGCTTGGTGTCATTGAAGAGGGGGCCGTTGCAGTAGCTGCGGGGTCCAATGATGAGTCAGAGCAAAAAGCCATTGCTGAGGACGCTAACGCACCTGTTTCAGATACCGCCAAACTAAGCCCTGCCGCAAGGCGTGTAGCCGAGGAAGAAAAGGCTGATATAAGCCAGGTTGCCGGTACCGGACGCGGCGGACGCATCACCAAGGGCGATGTCATCAAACATGTGCGCGATGCCCCTGGGGAAGGAGCGCGTCCTGAAGAACGTGTCAAGATGACCAGGTTACGTTCACGTGTTGCCGAACGTATGAAAGAAGCGCAAAACAACGCGGCTATTCTGACCTCGTTCAACGAAGTGGATCTGAAAGCCGTGATGGATTTGCGAAAGAAATACAAGGAAGCTTTCGAGAAGGAACATGGTGTCAAGTTGGGTTTGATGTCATTTTTTGTCAAAGCCGTCTGCGATGCTCTGCGCAAACACCCGATTGTCAACGCCTCACTTGAAGGCGATGAAATCGTTTATCACGGCTTCCAGGATATTGGTATCGCGGTATCAACTGAGCGCGGCCTGATGGTGCCCATTCTGAGAAATGCCGAGCACATGACACTGGCCGATGCCGAACGCAACATTCGCGAGTTTGCTGTCAAGGCACGTGAAGGTTCGATTACCCTGGAAGACCTGCAAGGCGGAACCTTTACCATCACCAACGGTGGTACCTTTGGATCGCTGTTTTCCACGCCGTTGCTGAATCCGCCACAAAGCGCAATTCTCGGCATGCATACAATCAAGGAGCGCCCGGTCGTTGTGGCCGGTGAAATCGTGGCACGCCCGATGATGTATATCGCCCTGAGTTATGACCATCGCATTATTGATGGCAAAGACGCCGTGTTATTCCTGGTCGCCATAAAAGACGTACTTGAAGACCCGGCACGTCTGTTGCTGAACCTGTAAATGGAAGAAAAAATGACTGAGAAATTTGATGTAATTATAATCGGCGGAGGACCCGGCGGTTACGTGGCAGCGATCAGGGCGGCACAGCTTGGACTGAGTACGGCCTGTATCGATATGAATACTGGCAAAGACGGCAAAGCGGCATTGGGTGGTACCTGCCTGAATGTTGGTTGTATTCCATCCAAGGCCCTGCTCGACAGTTCCAAGCACTTTCATCACCTGCAACATGATTATGCCGCGCACGGTATCAGTGTGTCCGATGCCAGCATCGACATCGACACCATGATTGCCCGCAAGGACAGTGTAGTCAGTAAATTGACCGGTGGTGTTGCGCAGTTATTCAAAGCCAATAAAGTAAAACAATTCCACGGTCGTGGACGTTTATTGGCCGACCGCCAGGTGGAGTTCACACCCCATGCATCCTCTGAAGTCATCATGCTTAAAGCAAAGGATATCATCCTGGCGGCCGGTTCGGTCCCGATTACGATCCCCAATGTTGCCTACGACGATAAATACATCATCGACAACGCTGGCGCACTGGATTTGACCGAAGTACCTGCGCGTCTCGGTGTTATCGGCGCAGGGGTGATTGGCCTGGAACTGGGTTCAGTCTGGCAACGTCTCGGTGCTGAAGTTACCCTGCTCGAAGCCTTACCATCTTTCCTGCCTACTGCCGATAAAGACATCGCAAAGCAGGCGGGACGTCTGTTCAAAAAACAGGGTCTGGATATCCGTCTCGGCACGCTGGTTAAATCGGCCAGTGTCGCAGATGATGAAGTCAAGGTGTTGCTGGAAGACAAGAATGGTGAAAGTGAAATCAGCTTTGACCGCCTGTTGGTTGCAGTTGGCCGTAAACCGTATACCGAAGGCTTGCTGGCAGACGACAGTGGTGTCGCGTTGAATGAACGCGGGCAAATTTCCGTGAATGATCAGTCGCAAACCAATGTTCAGGGGGTCTGGGCTATCGGTGATTGTGTACGTGGTCCAATGCTGGCACATAAGGCATCTGAGGAAGGTATAGCCGTTGCCGAACTAATCGCCGGCAAGTCCGCACACATCCATTTTGATACCATTCCCTGGGTGATCTATACAGACCCGGAAATCGCCTGGGTGGGTAAAACAGAACAGCAATTACAGGAACAAGGCGTGGCCTATCGTGTCGGTTCGTTCCCGTTTGCTGCAACCGGTCGTGGTCTCGCCATGGGCGATGCCGCCGGTATGGTCAAGATGCTGGCGGATGAGGTCAGTGATGATATCCTGGGTGTACACATCATTGGCCCGAACGCATCAGAGTTAATTGCCGAATGCGTGGTTACGATGGAATTCCATGGTTCCAGCGAAGACCTGGCTCGAATTGTTCATGCCCATCCGACGCTTTCCGAAGCCGTACACGAAGCGGCACTGCATGTTGACAAGCGGGCCATACACCGCGGTAATTGAGTAAAAACTACAAAAGGAAAAATGATAATGGGGATACCAGAAAAATTTAGAGCATTCCGCATTCACAACGATGCCGAGGGTTATCGTTCAGGTATTGAAGATATCAGTATCGACGACCTTAGCGATGGTGATGTCATTATTCGTGGCGAGTGGTCCGGTATCAATTACAAGGATGCCCTGGCCGCCACGGGCAAGGGGAAAATTCTGCAAAAGTATCCACTGGTGGGCGGTATTGATGTTGCCGGTGAAGTCGTTTCTTCACAGAGCAAGCGCTTTTCACCCGGCGACAAGGTACTGGTTACCGGTTGCCACATGTCTGAAAAACGCGATGGCGGTTACAGCCAATATATGCGTCTCGACAGCAATACCGTGGTTCCTGTGCCCGATGGCTTAAGCACCCGCGAAGTGATGGGTATCGGTACTGCCGGTTTCACAGCGGCGATAGCCCTTTATCGAATGGAAGCACTTGGTCAGACACCGGAGGCCGGACCCATCGTTATAACGGGAGCCAGCGGTGGTGTTGGAAGTTTTGCAATCGATATCCTGACGGGTGCCGGTTACGAGGTACATGCCATTACCGGCAAACTGGATCAGTTTGATTATCTTGAAGAACTGGGTGCCAGGCAATGTATTTCCCGTCACGACCTGCATTGGGGCCAAAAGCCTATGGAGTCAATACGCTGGGCAGGCTGTATCGATAGTGTAGGTGGTGAAACACTGGCAGGTATCTCCCGGGTCATCGATCTGTGGGGTAATATTGCCGTGTGTGGAATGGCCGGTGGTGTCGCTTTGAATGCCACTAACCTGCCCCTGATCCTGCGTGGCGTCAGCCTGATCGGGATCAGTTCCAACAACACACCCTATGAGTTGAGAACAACGCTCTGGAACCGATTGGCGAATGAGTGGCGACCACGTCACATGGAATCCATCGTCACCAATGAGGTCAGCCTCGATGACCTGGGTGAGGCCTTCGATACGTTGATGAAGGGGAACTCACTTGGACGTACCGTCGTTAATCTCTCATAGGTCTGTTGACTGTCACAACAAAGATTGCTGCAACTTTACAGGCATTTGGTGCATAATCGAATGTGGGCTGTACAAAAAGAAAACGGGTATAAAAAGATGGCAAAAGTACTAATAGTAGATGACTCTCCAGCCTCAATTTTTGTCTTGAAAAAACTGGTCGAAAAGTGGGGTCACGTAGCTTTAACCGCGGAAGACGGTAACCAGGCTATTGAGATTGCCAGCAAGGAACAACCACACGTCATTCTGATGGATATTGTCATGCCGGGTATGAGTGGTTTTCAGGCCACGCGAAAGCTATCCAAAGGCCAGACCACACACGGTATCCCGGTTATATTTGTCAGCAGGAAAGATGATGAAGCTGACCGTATATGGGGAATGCGTCAGGGTGCCAGCGCCTATGTAACCAAACCGGTTAATCCCGAAACATTAATGACCGCTATTTCAGACGCGATCGCAGCCTGAATTTAATAACCAAGGAGCCAGTTTATGCGTATCCAGACAGGAGATCGTATTCCTTTAGCTGTACTTAGCCAAATGTCAGAAAACGGCCCACAGGCAGTACAAACAACGGATTATTTCGCCGGGCGCAAGGTCGTTCTGTTTTCAGTGCCTGGTGCGTTTACACCAACCTGCTCCGCTTATCATCTACCCAGCTATATCGAGCGCCGTGACGATTTTTCTGCCAAGGGTGTCGATGCCATTGCCTGCATGTCGGTCAATGATGTTTTCGTCATGCATGCATGGGGCAAGAGTGCCAAGGCTGATGGCATAGACATGCTGGCAGATGGCAACGGCGAGTTCGCCAGGGCATTGGGACTCGAACTGGATGGTACCGGCTTTGGAATGGGCCATCGCTCACAACGCTTTGCCCTCGTGGCAGATGATGGTATCGTCACCGAACTGATGGTGGAAGCACCTGGTGAGTTCCGGGTCAGTTCTGCCGAATCAGTATTAGCATCACTCTGAGGACAAGAAAATGCAATGTAACGTCGGAAAAACAGATCGTGCAGTACGAATAGTTGCAGGTGTGGCCATCATCGCTGCCGGATTCTATTTTCAATCCTGGTGGGGTGCAATTGGTATTGTTCCACTGATGACCGGTACCCTGCGCTGGTGCCCACCCTATCAGCTGTTAGGGATTTCTACTGACAAGAAATAAACTGCGAGGGATGAGTTCGCTGAAAACGAACTCATCCCTGCATCATCATTCTGCACGTCATCATTCCGCGATATCGCCCTCTTCACCACTTTCTTCGCCGCCCTCTTCACCAGGTTCCTGGTCGCTTTCCTCGTCGTCTTCAGTCTGAATTCTGGCCAGACCGACCAGATTCTCATCATCCCTCAGACGGATCAGTGTAACGCCCTGGGTATTGCGACCCAGTGTGGAGATTTCTTCGGCGTGGGTTCTGACCAGGGTACCACCATCCGAAATCAGCATAATATCGTCGTCATCAGTGACCTGTAAGGCGGAAATAAGCTGGCCATTACGTTCGGATGTCTGGATACCAATGACTCCCTGACCTCCCCGGCCCTGGCAGGAATGCTCTGCAGGGTTTGTCCGTTTGCCATAACCGCGCTCGGTGACCGTCAGGATATCGCCGTCAGCCAGTACCAGCATTGAAACCACCTGCTGGTCTTTCTGCAGACGAATTCCAATAACGCCCCTGGCAGTACGACCGACAGAACTCACATTACTTTCCGCAAACCGGATGCACTTACCGGAGCTTGAAAACAGCATTACCTCGCTGTCACCCTGGGTAATTTCGACATTGACCAGTTCGTCATCATCATCCAGGTTAATGGCCCAGATTCCGTTGGCACGCTGATTACCATAAGCTGTCAAAGGTGTTTTCTTGACGATTCCTTTACGTGTTGCAAAGAAAACAAAGAGATCTTCCGAATACTCACGTACCGGCAACACGGCGTTAACACGCTCATCTTTTTCAAGCGGTAACAGGTTAACGATGGGCTTGCCACGACTGACATGACTGGCCTGTGGAAGTTGATAGACCTTCAGCCAATAAATCTTGCCGGTTGATGTGAAACACAAAAGTGTATCGTGTGTATTGGCAACAAAAATCTCATCGATGAAATCTTCATTCTTGACCTTGGTTGCTGACTTACCCTTACCACCGCGTCGTTGCGCCTGGTAACGGTCGAGAGACTGCGACTTGGCATATCCTCCATGGGATATGGTAACCACCACGTCTTCTTCGGTGATCAGGTCTTCGAGACTGAGATCAAGTTTCTTTTCAAGGATAACGGTTCGTCGTTCATCACCGTATTTATCGAGTATCTCTTCCAGTTCCGCGCGTATGACCGTCATCAAACGTGTAGGATCGGAAAGGATTTCCAGCAAATCCCTTACCGTACCAAGAATCTCTTCATATTCTTTGGTCAGTTTATCCTGCTCAAGCCCGGTCAGCCTGTGCAGACGCATATTCAGGATTTCCTGGGCCTGTACCGGTGATAACTGGTAACCGTTTTCTTGCAAACCGAATTGCGCATCAAGATTTTCAGGACGTGAAGTTTCAGCCCCCCCCTGCCCCAACATGGCACGCACAAGACCCGGATCCCAGTGTTTCGCCAGCAGACGTTCCTTTGCCACCGCTGGTGATGGTGAACTCTTGATCATCTCGATCAGTTCATCCAGATTGGCCAGGGCAACAGTCAGTCCCTCGAGCACATGTGCACGGCTACGGGCTTTACGCAGATCAAACAGGGTACGACGGGTGACCACTTCCCTGCGATGCCCAATGAATGCAAGCAGTATCTCCTTGACATTCAACAAGCGTGGCTGGCCATCGACCAGGGCAACCATATTGATGCCAAAGACGTTCTGCATCACAGTTTGCTTGTAGAGGTTATTCAGAATGACTTCAGGTACTTCACCCCGACGTAATTCGATGACGACACGCATGCCATCCTTGTCCGATTCATCACGTAACTCCGTGATGCCATCCAACTTTTTATCTTTAACCAGTTCGGCTATTTTCTCCAACAGACGAGCCTTGTTAACCTGGTAGGGCAACTCGGTAACGATTAATGAGTTCTTGCCATTCTGTTCGTTGGTCTCAACGTGGGATTTGGCACGCATATAAATACGGCCACGACCGGTATGATAGGCCTCGTGTATCCCCTGGGCACCATTGATGATACCCGCTGTCGGGAAATCCGGTCCTGGCAGGTATTCCATGATGCCATCGATATCCATTTCCGGATTTTCAATCAGGGCGATGGTCGCACTGATCACTTCATTCAGGTTATGCGGCGGTATATTAGTCGCCATGCCGACTGCGATACCGGCAGAACCATTGACCAATAAACCCGGAACACGGGTTGGAAGAACCAGTGGCTCGTATTCGGACTCGTCATAATTCGGACCGAAATTAACCGTTTCCCTATCCAGGTCAGCCAAAAGTTCGTGGGCCAGCTTCGACATACGCACTTCGGTATATCGCATGGCTGCGGCCGCATCACCATCGACGGAACCAAAGTTGCCCTGACCATCCACCAGCATGTAACGCATCGCAAACGGCTGCGCCATGCGCACGATGGTGTCATACACGGCGGAATCGCCATGTGGGTGGTACTTACCAATGACATCACCCACCACACGGGCAGATTTCTTATAGGCCTTGTTCCAGTCATTGCCCAGTACACTCATGGCGAAAAGCACACGGCGGTGAACCGGTTTCAGGCCATCCCTGACATCGGGTAAAGCACGGCCAACAATGACGCTCATGGCGTAGTCCATATAGGACTGACGCATTTCGTCTTCCAGATTGACTTGCAGGACTTCTTTAGCGAGTTCAGCCATTAAATGTAAATACTCCGGAATGTATTGTAATTAATTGAATTACATTGACAAAACAATCTTCACCAATGAAGTGTTTTGATATTATATTTCTTATCAACACCAACGCGTAATTTTACCATAAAAAGACTTTAAAATGGACTATAAAACAGACGCTTAAACAGTAATTTGCTTACATTCGAATGCAGATCTGAAGAAAGAGTCTTTATACCTGCGCACCAGCCCAGTATCATTGCCCCTCAGAATCCAAAATTATGAGAACATTCACCATGAAACAACTGATTTCCTTTATAGCAGTACTCCTACTCAGTTCATCAAGTGCCTTTGCCCAGCAGGAATCCGACAACCCGCAGGTCACCATTCATACCAATCATGGTGACATCAGGATGGAACTTTACCCTCAGCAGGCACCTATATCTGTGGGGAATTTTCTGCAATATGCACGTGATGATTATTATGACGGTACGATTTTCCACCGCATCATCAGCCATTTCATGGTCCAGGGTGGTGGTATGACAGCAGACATGAAACCCAAAGTGACACGGGATCCCATCGTCAACGAAGCAGATAACGGTCTGAAAAACGTACGTGGCGCCGTCGCCATGGCACGAACCAACGTGGTTGACTCTGCAACCTCGCAATTTTTCATTAATGTGGAAGTGAACGGCGCACTGAATCACGTCAGCAAAGATGACTCACGCACGTGGGGTTACGCCGTTTTCGGGCAGGTTGTAGAAGGAATGGAGGTGGTGGACGATATCCGCTTTGTCAAGACAGGTCCCCGGGACGTCCCACTTGAAGCGGTTCTTATTGAATCGGTCACAATTCACTGAGTAGATTGCAGGACAGACCATGACCACCTTGTTCATTTCAGACTTACACCTGGACGACTCAAGACCGGAGACGACTGCGTTACTGCAGAATTTCCTGGACGACGAAACATCTGCTGCTGATGCCCTGTATATCCTTGGTGACCTGTTTGAGTTCTGGCTCGGTGACGATGTGCCTTCAAAGTGCTCAATCGAAGTCGCCGTTGCAATATCCAGGCTGGCAGATAGAGGCTTGCCCTGCTACTTCATGCATGGCAACCGTGACTTCTTATTGAAAGAGGCCTATGCGAAATCCGCCGGAATGACACTTTTAGCCGAAGAGCACGTGGTCGAGCTTTATGGTGAACGCGTGTTGCTGTTGCACGGTGATAGTCTATGTACGGATGATTTACCCTACCAGCAATTCCGGGCAATGGTCCGGAACCCGGCCTGGCAACAGGATTTTCTCGCCAGGCCCCCTCAGGAACGGCTGCAGATTGCACGGCAAGCCCGCGATGCCAGCGCCGAGCACAAGGGCAATGTAGAGATGGCCATCATGGATGTGAACCCTGATGAGGTTATTGCCGCATTTGAGCGTCATGAGGTACTCAGGATGATTCATGGCCATACTCACCGTCCCGCGACCCACGACCTTGAAGTCAATGGTCACGCCGCACAACGTATTGTACTGAGCGACTGGTATACGCAAGGCAGTGTATTACGTGTAGGACCGGGAAACTACGAACTGTCGATGCTCACCGGATGACTACCCTGGGATGAAATCGCATCCATTTCACGTTGGGTGAATCCGGCCTGCATACGTGCTGGAATATTAAACGGCCCTCTGAGTGAATGACTGAAATGTTCCTTTACCAGATCCAGGAATGTGGATTCCGACTCCAGTCCACGCTGGTCGCAGCAAGCCCGAAACCAGTGGGTGCCTATTTCAACATGTCGCACTTCTTCTTCCAGGATTATCCTGAGAATCCTGACCGTTTCATCATCACCCACATTGGTTAACCGCTCAATCATACCGGGCGTAACATCCAGCCCCCTGGCTTCCAGCACCCTTGGTACCAGTGCCATACGCTTCATACAGTCGTCAGCTGTGCGCTGGGCCATTTCCCACAGCCCGTTATGGGCCGAAAAATCACCGTATTTGAATCCCATTGACTGCAAACGCGTGGAAAGTAACTGAAAATGTCGGGCCTCATCGGCAGCCACTGAAATCCAGTCAAGATAATACTGCTGTGGCATTTCCCGGAACCGGTATGCCGCATCAAGCGCCAGGTTAATTGCGTTGAACTCGATATGGGTAATGGCATGAACAAGCGCAGCACGACCGGTTTCACTGCCGAGCCGTCTGCGCCGGACCTGTGATGGTTCGACGAGTTCAGGCTTGACCGGATGACCCGCAACACCGATCGGAGTGACTGGCGTATGCGGGTCAAACTCAAAGTTGCCGCTACTGACCTCTAACCACAAGTCGGTGACGCGACGGCATTTCTCTTCAGGCGATGAAATCGCCAGGCAGGCAGCCGTATTTTCGAATATGGCGACCACCGTTTTCATTTTGCAACAGTACCTGTTTCCAATTACATATTGCTGATCAATGCATCCGCGAAAGCAGAAGTCGAAACCTCTTTGGCACCTTCCATCTGGCGGGCGAAATCATAGGTCACAATCTTCTGCTGAATGGTCTTGCCAAAGGCATCAGCGATCAGGTCAGAGACTTCTTTCCAGCCAATATACTCAAACATCATTGAACCGGAGAACATCAACGAACTCGGGTTAACCTTGTCGAGGTTGGCATACTTGGGTGCGGTACCGTGTGTGGCCTCAAACACTGCAATATGGTCAGCCATATTCGCGCCCGGTGCGATGCCCATACCACCGACTTCTGCAGCCAGCGCGTCTGACAGGTAATCACCGTTAAGGTTGGTCGTAGCGATCACGCTGAATTCTGCAGGACGTAATTGCATCAACTGGAACATGATGTCCGCGATGCGGTCCTTGATGATGATTTTGCCTTGCGGCGCTACGCCATCATATTTATCCCACAGATCGGCCTCGGAAATAGTCTCGTCAGCAAACTCTTCAGCGGCCAGTTCATAGCCCCATTTACGGAACGCGCCCTCAGTGAACTTCTGAATATTGCCCTTGTGCACCAGGGTTACGCTGTCCTTGTTGTTATCAATGGCATACTGGATAGCTTTGCGCACCAGTCGCTTTGAACCAAATGCCGAGATGGGTTTGATACCAAGACCTGCACCCTCAAAAAATTCAGCACCCATTTCCTCACGCAAGAATTTTGCCAGTTTTTCATTTTCAGGCGTACCGGACTCGTATTCGATACCAGCGTACACGTCTTCGGTGTTTTCCCTGAATATGATGGCATGAACATCCTCAGGACGTTTCATTGGTGAAGGTACACCATCGAAATAATCAACCGGACGTACACAGGCGTACAAATCCAGGTCCTGACGCAGCGATACGTTCAATGAACGAAAACCACCACCAATAGGAGTTGTCAAAGGACCCTTGACCGATACGACAAGGTCTTTTACCGCTTCGAGGGTTTCATCAGGAAAATAATTGCCATCATAAATACCTGCTGCCTTTTCACCGAGAAATAATTCAGCCCAGTGCACCTTGCGTTTTCCACCATAGGCCTTTTCAACTGCGGCATTCCAAACCCTCATGGAGGCCCGGGTAATGTCGCCACCGATTCCATCACCTTCAACAAAACCCAGGATTGGATTATCCGTAACGACCAGCTTGTTATTTTCAATTGTAATTTTATCGCCGCCGGCAGGTATTTCGATGTGCTCGTAACTCATATTTTTGGTTCCTTTCTGGATGGATTTATAAGGTGGCGGACATTATACGTTGGACAGCCCCAAACCGCATGCAATTTGGGCATTTGGGCGAGAATGTTAAAGGTTGGTTGGATTCGCCACATTTTGTGATTCCAGAATATCATGGAGAAAAATTCTGACCAATCGAACCCTTGAACCCCAGCCAGGAAAAATGCTTCAACGCCTTAATATACAGGCATTACGCGTGCTTCTGACAAATCTCCCGCCCCTGATGGCACGAATACTGCATTAAACAAACCAAGACACACTACTACAGGAGAGCATTATGGGTCGCGGTTCAGCAGGCAATGTGATTGCAGCCTTATGCAGCTTTTTCATTCCAGGTCTGGGACAGTTGTTGCAGGGCCGTTGGTTACTGGCAGGATTCATGTTTGTCATGTCCGTTATATTGTGGGTCATACTGTTGGGTTGGGTCATCCACCTGTGGTCCATCATCGACGCTGCCATCTACAACCCGCCTGTCAGGTACAGATCTTACCGGCACAGAAGAGGTTACGACTGGTAAAAATATTTTCTTATTCAAACGGGGCCATCACCGGCACAAAAGGCTGACCACCTGCCGGTAGAACTGACTCTTTTGGATGCAGTGGGGGCGAAGACCTGTTAGCAACAAGTCTTCCCAGCCCGGAACTTTCGCGAACAGTCTTCGCCCCCACGCCTTTCCTGCTACACCATCGCCCTTTCCACCCTGTGTACCCACATTCGTTAAGCCTCTGCTAAGATGAAGTCTGCCTATTCATTGCAGTGAAGATAAAAATGTATTTTAAGCCTCTGTTGATACCGCTTCTGGCGCAGGTTGCCCTGACTTTTATAGTCATGATCATCATGTACCGTAAACGTGTGACCGAAATGACAACAAAAAGAATTCACCCGCAACGAACCAAAACCCGTTCCAAATCTCTTGGGGTGTTAACAGACTCAGAAACCGCAGCAAATAACTACGCTAACCTGTTCGAATCCCCGGTGCTGTTTTACACAGCGATCCTGCTTACACTGATACTGATGGTACAGGACAGCATACTGGTCATACTTGCATGGACCTATGTCGGTTCCCGGGTTATACACAGCTTTATCCATATCACTTACAACAGGGTCATGCATCGCTTCATGGTTTTTCTGTTTAGCAGCTTTGTCCTGTTCGCCATTTGGGTGAGATTGGGCTGGATTATTTTTCAGTCCTGAGTGCCAGAGAATAAAAATGGACAAACAAGTGAATGGTGGTTGTCTTTGCGGCGCGGTCAAATGGTGTGCGCACTGCCATTGCCCGTTGAAATAACTACTTTTCCATAAAAAGCCCGTTCAACCGGGTACCGACCAATCGATCGGTGTGCTCTGGTGCTGCTGCAAATACTCGTTGACGCTTGAGAAATGACGGCAACCCAGAAACCCCCTGTGTGCTGAAAGTGGTGACGGATGAGGCGCCTTTAATACCAGGTGTTTTCTGCGGTCAATGACCGCCCCTTTTTTCATCGCGTAGCTGCCCCACAGCATAAACACCAACCCCTCTCTTTCGTCGTTGAGCAGTTGCACGATGGCATCCGTGAAGGTCTCCCAACCCTTGCCCTGATGTGAACCGGCTTGCCCCCGTTCAACTGTCAAAACGGCATTGAGTAACAACACACCCTGCTCTGCCCAGGACTGTAAATATCCATGATGAGGAGCTGCGACACCCAGGTCTGCTTCAATTTCACGATAGATGTTGGCCAGTGATGGTGGAATCTTCACCCCGGGTAAAACTGAGAAACACAAACCATGGGCCTGACCCGGCCCGTGATATGGATCCTGCCCCAGGATCACCACACGTACCCGGTCAAACTGAGTGCTATTCAGTGCGTTGAAAATTTGCGAACCGGGCGGATAGATCACTGCCTGGTGCTGCTTTCTCACCACCAGAAACTCGCGCAGTTTACTCATATAAGGCTGATCAAATTGATCGTCCAGCCGGCTGAGCCAGGATTCATGTAATTGGACTTTTGTCATTTCTTTATGCCTGTCACAATCGACCATCGGGTTCATTAAGCAGGGAACGCATCCCACACTTCATCTTGATTCTATACAGTTTGACCCAAATTATCAGGTCATACGAAAATTCGAAACCGCATTAGCCTGGAGTTAACATGCCCATTATCACAGATGTAGTCATTATCGGCGCCGGTCCAGCCGGCTTATTCCAGGTTTTCGAACTTGGCTTGTTGGATATACGTGCACACGTGGTCGACTCCCTACCCAGGGTGGGTGGCCAGTGTGGTGAGTTATATCCGGAAAAACCCATTTACGATATTCCCGCTTACCCGGTGATTGGCGCTCAGGAACTGGTCGATCGACTGATGGAACAGATCGAGCCGTTCCAGCCACAGTTCCACCTGGGTCAGGCTGTTACCGATGTGCAACGCAAGGATGATGGTCGCTTTGGATTAACCACATCTACCGGCACCGAGTTCGATACCGCCACCGTGATTATTGCGGCTGGTCTCGGTGCCTTTCAGCCCCGCACCGTGCGCGCGCCCGGAGCGGCAGATTTCCACGAAAAAAATGTATTTTACAAAATCACGCAGGCGGACAAACTGGCCGGTAAGGACATCATCATCCTGGGCGGTGGCGATTCGGCGCTGGATTGGACAAACGAACTGCATGACAAGGTTAATAGTCTTACGCTTATCCACCGTCGTGTCGAGTATCGTGGCCAACCGGCCTCGGTATTGAAAATGAAGGCACTCGCTGAGAAGGGCCAGGTACGGGAGTTTCACGGCATGGTACGTGAAGCACTGTCAGACGACGGTGGTTTCCGCGGACTGTTGGTGGCCGACGCCGAGGGCAACACGCATGAAATCGAAGCCGATGAAGTCTACGTATTCTGGGGCCTATCTCCGAACTTGGGCCCAATTGCCGACTGGGGACTGGATATCGAGAAACGTCAGATTCCGGTCGACACCGAAAAATTCCAAACCAGTGAAGCAGGTATATACGCTGTAGGCGATATCAACACCTACCCGGGTAAGAAAAAGCTGATTCTCAGCGGCTTCCACGAAGCAGCCCTGGCCGCTTTCGCTGTGCAAAAACACATTGATCCCGACAAAAGGGTCTTCCTGCAATACACCACCACCAGCCCCATCATGCATAAGCGCCTCGGCCTGAAGTAGGCTGCGTTATGTTCAGGACAAGCTGAGGCCGGTAAACGGCCGAGAGGGTGCCCTGGGCTGTGTGCGGCGCGATTGTGTCGGGTACCCCGTGGGTAACAAGTTACCCACCCTACATGGCTACAAATGTAGGGAGCGTATCTCGTTGCACACGGCTCGTTGTGACTCAAAAAACTTGAAAAATAAAATAAAAGACCTATGCTTAATATGTAATCTCAACACAGTCCCCCCCTTCTTCTGTGGCGCAGATAATTTTGCGTATGAGATTGCGGACAGGCGTCCTTCGGGTCGCCTGTTTTTTTTGGAGAAGAAAATCAGGCATCAAACTTGTTCTGAATTTTCCCGCGGCAACTTCGACCACTCGGAAACATCCAGCGCTGCCCTGTAACCATGCCAGGTGGCGTAGGCCAGCCACGGTATGATGATGATCAGTCCGACACCGACTGTAAGAAATCCCACCAGGGTCAAAGAGCAAATCAGGAAAGCCCATACCAGCATCGCAGGTTTGTTGCGCATGGCACCGTTGATACTGGAAATTACGGCCGTGATGACATCGATATCACGATTGGCCAGCATCGGCAGGGAAAACACACTGGCTGCAAAGCTGATCGTGGCAAAAATGGATCCAACGCCAGAGCCAATAAACAGGAAGGTAACGATGTGCTCCCATTCAGGATCACCACCCATCGGGAAAAATACCTGCACCATCATGCCTGCCCTGGCCCATAACAGGAACACGACTAGCAACACCAGGGTAAAAACCATCGAATTGCTCAATGGTCTCTTGATGGCTCGCAGCGTAGAAGCCAAGTCAGGTGTTTTGCCCTGACACAGTTGTCTGCTGACCGAATAGAGACCAAAGGCCAGCAACGGTGCGACGAAAATAAAACCGGACAACGCACTCAACAACAACACAAAACCACCCAGCTTCCATGCCAGCCAGGCGACGAATATGCTGACCAGAAAAACAAAAAAACCATAGATCAAACTGATTTTTCTGGCATTTATGAAATCGGCCCAACCGGCCTTCAGCCAGCCAAAAGCAGAACCCGCAGGTAGTGACCGGCAGGGTACGAGCATTGTTTTAGGTGGGATGTACTCTTTTTCGTCTTTCTTATTATTCATTTGTGAGACTAATATTCAGCTTGTGTTACTTCATTTATAGCATGTAATTAAATTTTTTCCTCCTCATTTGCCAATTTCCGGGTAATGTATTGTTCCTTTTCTTCCCATATGCCATCCACCCAGGTCTTTAATTCACATTTGGCAACGCTGTCCTCGCGGAAATTACGACCGCGTATATTTTCCCCGATCGGCCGTAACTTGATATTGACCGAGATTTTTTTGACCTGGCCAGAAATATAATGCCATACGCCCGGTGTACCATGCGGATAGGTGATGGTCACATCGACCAAACTGTCCAGCGCATCGTCAAACGAATATAAAACTTGCCCGACACCACCATAACGGGGTCTTAACAGGTGTTCATAAGGTGAATTCTGGTCTTTTCTTTTGGCTTCGCTCAAACGTGTACCCTCGGGAAAGGTCATCATCGATACGGGAATATGTTTGAGCTTCTCGCAGGCTTGTGCAGCGTTCTCAAGATCTTTACCCCGCAGTGCCGGGTTCTTGAGTAACTCCTGTCTGCTGTAGCGACGCAAAAATGCCATATCCAACGCCCACCAGGCGACACCCAACACCGGCACCCATATCAACTGCTGCTTGAGCAGGTAGCGTCCAAAGGGAGCACGGCGGTTTAGGCAATGTTGCAGGGCAAGGATATCCACACCGGATTGGTGGTTGCAAAAAACCAGGTAGCGACCCTTGTGGCTAATTTCATCCGGTATCTGGACATCCCATTCCATATCCCGATAAAACCAGACCACGCTTTTATTGACCGATACCCATAGTTCGCCAAACGATGACAGCAAGTGGGTCATGGCATCAGTGGCACGACCTTTTGGCGCAATCAATTTGAAAATTGCCCCTATGAAGATAATTGTCGTCAACACAACCGTGCTGACAGTCACAATCAGCAATGCGATTGCACCCTGCAGGCCGAAGCGAATCTTTGTCAACATGGCGTTGGTACGTTACTTGGCTTTTTTAAACCTTAGGGTCATGCGATCACTCTCACCAATGGCGGCATATTTTTCCTTATCCACATCACCCAGGGTTAAACTTGGTGGCAAGGTCCAAACACCCTTGGCATAGTCCCTGGTGTCTTTGGGATTGGCATTGATTTCTGAGCCCGCTACAAACTCGAAACCTGCTTTGGCGGCGATTTCCTTAACCGCTGCTTCAGAGACATAACCCTTCTTGGCCGTAACAGCCGGATCAGTACCCTCTTCCGCACGATGCTGGACCACACCGAGAACACCGCCGGGCTTCAGTACACGGGCAAACTCATTAAAAATGTCCTGCGCCTGACCAGCACCGATCCAGCCGTGGATATTTCTGAAGGTTACAACGGCATCAACAGATTCCGCTTCACCCAGTGATGCTGATTCCGGTGGTGAAAAGTACTCAACCCCAACCTTGTCATAAACAGCCGGGTATTCGGCGAAGGTCTGTTCCATTTTTTCGGGTAATTTGTAGCGATAAGACGGTTGACCTTCAACGTCAGGATCCCAGGTCGTGATGATCAATTTGCCATGGTCACGCATCGCAGGTGCAAGTATCTCGGTATACCAACCACCACCTGGCCAGATTTCCATCACGGTCATGTCATCTTTAATCCCGAAAAACTTGAGTGTTTCAACTGGGTGACGATATTGATCCCGTGCCTTGTTACTCTCAGAACGGTGCTCACCTTCCATCCCCACAGCAAGCATTTCTGAAAAGGACATCGGCCCTGCGAAAGTCACGGATGAGAAGACTAAAACGGCAATACTCAAAACTAATCTGTTCACTTATACTCTCCAGCGATAATAATCGGTGTAAATAATACTCTAAAACCCGGATCAATCGACAGGTTTTCAATCTTGTCAGAATCCGGGTTGAATCAGGAATGCACTATAAATTATATTTAACTTTAAATATTAACTATTATTTATTGTTTTTTCTATATATTATTAATTCATTTATCAACCAATCCCCAGCATATACAGGCTCGTAATCAGGACAGCGGATTTTATATTTCTCACCGGATAGCTTACTTTTCGTGGCAGCGAATTTTATGAAATCCTCGGTCGTTTCAATTTTAGCTTTGTAATACTCATATTTCATGTTGATGTGGTCCCTGGCCTCAAGACCGTCATAAATTTGGCCATTGCGATCATATTGGCAGTCAGTATTTGCCACATAATCCAGCAGGTGATTGATCTCCTGTTGCGTATCGCCAAACACCGAAGTCGCAATCAACATCGAAGCAAATCCTATTAATTTCAAAATACGCATAATTTCAAAGTTCGCAAATGACTCAGCCTGATAGTTAAAAAGCCCTGCCCGGATAGTAAACCCAATCTTCTATCAAACAAACAAAAGCACGCCGGGAACACAAAATAAGTCCGTTTGTAATAAACTCCCTGCCATCCGGTCTTCTATTTGAGTCTCATTAAAACTTGAAATAAGTGAAAACACCATGATTGGCAACCTGTTACCTTTCCTTATGTTTGGCATCCTGGCCTCGGCCGTGTTGGCCAAGCCATTGGCCAGGCAAAAACTGATATCCATGCCCGTTGCACTCATATTGCTGGGTTTTGTCAGTTCAGAAATCTGGGTTTCATTAGGACAGGATACGGGTTTACGCTGGCAGATATTACGCGACCTTGTTTTCTATTTGCTTTTGCCCGTGCTGATTTTTGAAGCCTCAATAAATATCAATGTACGCCGGTTACGTCGTGAAGCGTTGCTGGTATTCAGCCTGGCCGTTCCGTTGTTGCTGATCGCAACGTTGATATCAGCAGTCATCATCCAGGCACTGGTCGGTGGATTGCTGGGCAATATTTGGGCCTTGGCATTTCTGTGCGGTGCAATGATCAGTGCGACAGATCCAACTACCATCGGCAGCATCCTGGGCGGTGAGCAAGCATCCGGACGTGTGGTGAGTATCCTGGAGGGTGAAAGCCTGATTAATGACGCCGCCAGCATCACCCTGTTCATCATGATCTCTTCAATGTTGACGATGCAGGATTACGATCTCAGTATACCCGTGTTTGCCGGTCGCTTTGTATTGATACTGGCTGGCAGCGTGTTGTTGGGTATGTTTCTGGGTTGGCTTTTTGACCTGATCATCAGCCCTCTGAATGATGTCGTTCTGACCACCTCGGTTTCTCTGGTGCTGGCGTTTGTCAGCTTCTGGGTGGGTGAACATATCCTGGGCTGGTCAGGTGTGGTTTCAACGCTGTCCAGCGGTTTGACCATCGCCTACCTGCAACGCAGACACCGCACGGAAGAGGATGTTGCATTTGCATTTGGTTCGTGGCGAATCCTGGGTTTCATGGCCGATGCCATGTTGTTTTTCCTGGTCGGTATGAGCGTCACCATGGATATGTTTCAACATCACTGGCTGGCTATGCTGGTGGGAATACTGGCTGCCGTGGTCTCACGCGCGACCATTGTTTATTTGGGTGCCGGACTACTGTCCCGCCTACCCCGCCAACGACCATTAAAGCTGGCAGAACAGAACCTCATGTTATGGGGTGGAGTTCGCGGTGCAGTCGCCATCGCTCTCGCCCTGTCACTGAGTGTCGAAATCCCATATTGGTACGAAATACAAAGCATGGTCTATGGTGTTGCCTTGTTCAGCCTGATATTTCAGGCACCCATATTCACTCATTTGTCCCGGCAGAAACTGCAATCTGAACAAGAGTCGACCTAAGCTACACGTGCCTTAGACACCAGGCATACCACAGGCCAGTCATTTACCTGTCCAGTTCAGGTGCCAGAACAGCCCACACATTGTCCAGCAACACCGGTTGACCTTTTTCATTAGGGTGGATGCCATCGGACTGTAACAATCCGGGTACAAAAACAACGCCATCCATGAAGAATGGCACAAGTAATGTATCGTATTCAGCGGCAAGATCAGTATAAATGGATTCAAACTGTTGCAGATAAGCCGCACCATAGTTTGGCGGCAACTTGATACCGGCCAGCAACACCAGGGCATCGGTCTGTTGACTGTACTGGATCATGCGGGTCATGTTTTCACGTGTGACGTCAGGATTGATACCACGCAGACCGTCATTACCGCCTAATTCGATGATGACAATTTCCGGTTGATAACGATCGAGCAATCGCGGAAGACGTGCCAGCCCGCCCTGTGTTGTGTCACCAGAGATGCTGGAGTTGAGAATGCGATAGGAATGACCAGTTTGTTCAAGACGAAGCTCAAGAAGGTGTACCCAGGAATGCTCACGATCCATGCCATAGCCTGCGCTCAGGCTATCACCCAGGATGAGCAGGACCGGTGAATCCGAGGCAGAAACAGAGCATGGAATTAAACCCACAATGGATAGCAGAAGCGATAAAATGACTTTCATGAATACCTCAAAATCCGAACAAAATAAATACGCCTTAAAAGCCGAAAACCTCAGCAAAATAGTGACCAGCCCCGAGGGCATGCTGACCATACTAGACCAGGTCAGCCTGCAAGTCAGTCATGGTGAACGAATCGCCATCATCGGTGCCTCCGGTGCAGGTAAGTCAACCTTGTTGGGTTTGCTGGCAGGACTCGACCTACCCACATCAGGCGAGGTCTGGCTGGGCGAAAGTGAATTGACCGCACTGGATGAAGACGGACGTGCGGCATTGCGTGCCAATGAAGTTGGTTTTGTGTTCCAGTCTTTTCACCTGATTCCGTCACTGACTGCGGTGGAAAACGTCATGTTGCCTTTGGAATTGGCAAACCATGACCAGCCTTCACAGGCGGCGATGCAAGCCCTGGAAAGCGTAGGTCTGGGTGAACGTGCCGGGCATTATCCCCGTCAATTGTCAGGCGGTGAAAAACAGAGGGTTGCCATTGCACGGGCCTATGTCATTCAACCCACCGTCCTGTTTGCAGATGAACCAACCGGAAACCTCGATCATCAAACGGGTGAGACGGTGATCGACATACTGTTCCGCATGAACCGGGAATACGGCACGACACTGGTACTGGTCAGTCATGACCTTGATCTGGCTGAACGCTGTGACCGAATCATCAGGATGGAGGCCGGTCACATCCAGCTACCACAACCAGCCGCTGAAGAGGTTTCGATTTGAAATCGTTCACACTTGCCTGGCGCCTGCTATTGCGGGACTGGAAATCAGGAGAACTGACTGTTTTGGGTCTGGCCCTGACGATTGCGGTTACTTCATTAACAGCCGTCGCCTTTTTAACCGATCGTGTAGGTCATGCAGTTGAACTGCGCGCAGCCGAGTCCCTGGCGGCTGATCTGCGTTTGGGTTCCAGCCAACCATTACCTGAAAGCTATATTGAAAAAGCCGAACAGGCCGGTTTGCAGACCGCAACCATGATTACCATGCCCAGTGTGGTATTTGAGCAGGATCGCAGCACACTGTCAGCTGTGCGTGCAGTGTCCAATGCTTATCCATTGAGAGGCCGACTCAAAACAGCCCCGAAGCTTCTCGCCGAGGTGGAGGAGACCACGGAAACTCCAGACATAGGCGAAGCCTGGGCGACCACACGCTTGCTGGCCAGGCTGGGTGCCGATACCGGTGCTGTCATCACGGTCGGCAATGCCAGTTTCAAGGTAACAAAAGTGTTGGATTTTCGCCCTGACCAGGGCTGGCAGTTTGTCGATCTGGCACCAACATTGCTGATCAATATTGCGGATCTTGAAAAAACGTCATTGATCCAACCGGGTAGCCGTGTGAGTTATCGCAACCTGTTTGCCGGCTCCCGGGATGACATTGAAACTTTCAAACCGCAGTTGGAAGCACTTTTAGCTGCCGGGGAAAAACTCAGTGACATCAAGGACACCAACCCGCAAATTCGCTCTGCGATGGACCGCTCCGGCCGCTTTCTCAACCTTGCTTCACTGGTCAGCGTGTTATTGGCTGCAGTGGCCGTCGCGATGGCTGCGCGACGCTATGCCGTCCGCCACCGTGACCGTATTGCATTGCTAAAGTGCCTGGGTTCAAAACAGGCCTTTATCCTCAGGTTAAACCTGCTCCAGATGGCCATGCTGACCTTGATCGGGGCTACTGCAGGTATCGTGCTGGGATATTTTTCTCAGGAAGCCCTGGCCTGGATCGCACGTGACCTTATCTCTCAGGAATTACCCGCACCGGGTGCCTCACCCGTTTTACTCGGCCTGGTCACCGCCCTGTTCATATTGTGTGGATTTGCCTTGCCGGATCTTATCCAAATGGGTAAAACACCGGTCTTGCGTGTCCTGCGCCAGGATGTTGAACCACCCCCCATGCGCTATGGGATCAGTTATATCGCGGGCTTGCTCGCCGTACTGGCACTATTACAGTGGATGGTGCGGGACATAGGACTGGTGCTTGGCATTGCCGCCGGTGCCGCCGGTACATTTGTTGTCCTTGGCCTGGCTGGCTGGCTGTTGGTCAAGGCCACGGGACGGTTTCGTGGTGTCGCAGGAGTAGCCTGGCGCTACGGTCTGGCCAACCTGAACAGGCGGGGTCGTGAGAGCGTAGTCCAGGTCGTGGCTTTTGGTCTGGGCCTGATGGTGTTGATGTTACTGACCCTGGTAAGAAATGACCTGATGGACACCTGGCGTGACAGTCTGCCTGCCGATGCACCCAACCAGTTCCTGATCAATATCCAGCCCTTTGAAGTCCTGCAGATGCAGACGTTTTTGAGCGCGCAAAACATGGAAGTTCCGCGTTTCGTACCGATGGTACGGGCCCGTATGACCACCATCAACGGAGAGGATGTTGATCAGATCAGCTTCGAGGATCCCCAGGGGGAACGCTGGGCCAAACGGGAGTCCAACCTGAGTTTTGGAGACGAAATGCAGATTGGCAACCAGTTGACCGAGGGTGAGTGGTGGCAGATCGGCACCGAAAACCATGAAGTATCCGTTGAGACCGATTTTGGACGTGATCTGGGTGTAAAACTCGGTGATGAGATCAGCTTTGACATAGCCGGTGAGCCTGTCAGCGCCACGGTAACCAGTTTCAGAACTATCGAGTGGGACACGTTTCGACCGAATTTTTTCATGGTCTTCTCGGCAGCAACACTGGAGGGTTACCCGGCAAGTTATATCAGCGCTCTATTTGCAAGCCCTGAAGATGACGAAAAAATCATTGAGCTGATGAAAAAATTTCCAAGTGTGACCGTTATCGACCTCGATGCGTCACTGGCCCAGGTCCGCGATGTGATGGACAAGGCATCTTTGGCGGTGCAGGCAGTCTTTCTGTTTACATTGGTTGCCGGGTTGGCCGTATTATGGGCTGCCGTACAGTCGAGCCTGGATGAGCGTAGTTTTGAAAGTGCAATCCTGCGTACGCTGGGCGCATCCCGAAAACGGGTACTTTCGGGTGTCGTAGTTGAATTTGTAGCCATCGGTTTGCTTGCAGGACTGCTGGCGTCCACCGGTGCCAGTCTTGCCGCCTGGCACCTTGCGGTCAACGTGTTTGAACTCCAGTATCACTTCAGTCCTGGCCTGTGGCTGGCCGGGCCAATACTGGGTATGATATTTGTGGGAGCAAGTGGATTGGCGGCGACCTGGCGGGTGGTTACACATTCACCGGTTAGTGTGCTGCGAGCCAGTTAAGAAAACCTGCTCAATATTCAATTTCATTGCTTAACACATTGGTTAACTGGGTTATAATTCGCAAAACAACTATGGGGATAAGAAATGCGTAAAATCAATCAGTCTCTTTTAAGTTCACTCATTATTGCCACCCTCGCAGCGGCTTCATCTGGCCCGGTAATTGCCCAGGAAGAACAACTCATACTTGAGGAAGTCATCGTAACCGCTCAGAAACGCGAGCAATCACTGATGGAAGTGCCTGTTGCCGTCAGTGCAATTTCCGGTGAGCAAATGCACGACCTGCTTTCTTCTGCAGAAAACATCCGCGCTTTGAACGGACGTGTACCCAGCCTCGTTGTTGAGTCATCAAACGGACGTCAGTCACCCCGTTTCTATATTCGTGGACTGGGCAACTACGATTTCGACGTCAACGCCAACCAACCGGTTTTGATGACCTTTGACGAAATCGCCCTGGAGAACTCGGTTCTCAAGGCTATCCCGGTGTTTGATATCGAGCGGATCGAAGTGCTCAGAGGCCCACAAGGCACCCTGTTTGGACGCAACACAACTGCCGGTATCGTCAAGATCGATTCGATCAGACCCGACGCGCAAGAAAGCGGCTATGGCATGGTGTCTTACGGCAGTCGCGGCACAATGGCCATGGAGGGCGCAATCGGTGGTGGTTCAGAAACCGTTTCCGCCAGGTTGTCCTTGAAATACCTGACACGTGATAACTGGATTGATAACACGGTTAACGGAGCCGGCAACGATTTCGGTGAATTCGATGAGAAAGCCTGGCGTCTGCAAGTGCTATTCGAGCCGAATGAGAGTTTCAGTGGCCTGTTCAAATTACATGGCTTTGACCAGAAAGGAAGCCACCCGCAGATTTTCTATGCCAATGCCTTTGAGGTCGGTACAGCGGGTCTGCGAAAGGAATTCGATGAGAAAATCGCCTCACAGGATGCAGCTGCCGGCTTCGAAATGGATCATATCGGTGCTGCAGCCAACCTGGTGTTCACTTTCGGCAGTGGTATGACCCTGACTTCGATCACAGGCTATGACGAGGTGGAAAGCTTCAGTCGTGCAGATATCGATGGTGGTCTCATTGGCGGACCCGAGGTGATCGGAGTACTGGGCCGTCAGGCATTTTTCAACGTGGCGTCAGGTGACGGTCTTAAAGATCACAACCAGTTCACCCAGGAATTTCGCCTGGCACACCAGGTTGGAAAGACATTCTTTCAGTTAGGTGCATTCTATTTCAAGGAAGCACTTGAAGTCGAATCCGTAGATTTTGACACGGCAACAGGCTTACCTTCTGCTTCAACTGTTGTCGATCAGGACACCAAGTCACAGGCGGTTTTCGGTCATGTCGCATATGACTTCAATGATCAATGGACCATGACAGGTGGCTTACGCTACACCAAGGACAACAAGGATCTCGAAGTGATACCTGGCCAAGGCTCTTTTGCCCCTGCCGCGACCATTGAAAAAGATGACGATTATGTTAACTGGGATCTCTCGCTGACCTACAGCGTCAACAATGACTGGATGGTCTATGGCCGTGCCGGTAACGCATCAAGAGGACCGGTTACACTGGGACGATTCGGCTTCACCAGCACTGCCGACACTGAAACATTGACGTCGTTTGAACTGGGTTTCAAGAGCACCCTGTATGATGGACGCATGCGTTGGAGCGCTGACATCTATACCTTTGGCATCGACGATCAGCAGTTAACCGCCACGGGTGGTGTTGGAAATACCAACTCGATACTGAATGCGGATCATACCAAAGGCGCGGGTTTTGAAACTGAGCTGGAAGTATTGATAAGCGATAATTTCCGACTCTCAGGTAATATGAGTTACAACGACACCGAGATCGATGACCCCAATCTTTTGGCGGAACAATGTGGTTCAACGCCCGGTTGTACCGGTCTGGACCCTGTCGTTGATGAATTTGACGGGTTTTTCGGCCCGGTGACGCTGGTCTCGGTCGATGGCAACCCCTTGCCACGGGCGCCCAAGTGGTTGTTCAACGTGGTTTTTGATTTCAGCAAGCCCATCAGTTCAGGTGAACTTTATTTGATAAACGACTGGAACTACCGCAGCGAGTCCAATATCTTCCTGTATGAATCCGTCGAGTTTGTTGCTGAAAAACGCTGGCTGGGTGGTCTCAGAGCAGGCTGGAGGAATCAGTCAGGTCATATGGACATCGCGCTGGTCGGCAGAAACATAACCGATACAGTCACTGCGGATGGTGCGATCGACTTTTTGAACCTGACAGCCTTTGTTAATGAACCCGCGTACTGGGGTGGCGAATTCACATTCACCTGGTAAAAAACCGATTGACGGGCTTCAGGTAGATACCTGAAGCCTGGAACAGCAACATGTCGTAGGGTGGGTAACTTGTTACCCACAGATTTTCTTGTTACCCACCGTTTTCCTTGTTACCCACGGATTTTCTCGTGCGTAACAAGTTACGCACCCTACATCGAGGTTTGGACTACTAAATGTTAAACACCCATCAAAAACAGCAATATCAAAAAAACGGCTACATCGTGCTGGAAAATGCGATTCCGGACTCAGACATCCAACGCTTAAAATCCGAAGCGCTGAATATTGTTGATGCGTTCGATATCAATAAACACCGCTCTGTTTTTACAACTTCCGATCGTGACTCGGGTCGCGATGACTATTTTTTTGACTCGGCGGAGAACATCCATTGTTTTCTTGAAGAAGATGCACTGGACAAGCACGGAGAGTTGCAAAAAACCCCACGCCTGGCCATCAACAAGATTGGCCATGCGCTCCACGATCTGAATCCCATATTTAACTCATTCTGTCGTTTGCCGATTTTCGCTGAGGTTCTACTCGATATTGGTTACCAGGATCCGTTACTTTGGCAAACCATGTACATTTTCAAGCAACCCCACATCGGTGGCGAAGTACGCTGGCACCAGGATGGCAGCTACCTGATTACTGCTCCGGCCACGGTAACAGGTATCTGGATCGCCATTGAAGATGCCAACCGGGACAACGGTTGTTTATGGGTACAACCCGGCGGTCACCGTTCGCGTTTGCGGGAAATTTACCAAGTGGATTGGGCCAAACATGAAGGCCAGTTAACTGAGCTGGATAAAACACCATGGCCGCACGACAATGAGGCCGTACCCGTTGAGGTATCCGCAGGCAGCGTGGTTATCTTCCATGACCACATGCCACACTACAGTTCTCAGAACCTGTCAGAGCACTCGCGGCATGCATTCACGTTGCATGTTGCCGAGAAAAGCGCCAGTTGGTCCGGGGAAAACTGGTTACAGCGCCCTGCCCTGGGTAATTTTGAGCTGTAAGTCGGCTTTTTCTTCATCACTCAGAAACGCCATATCCAGGCCGTCAAGCTGGGACTGGTTTATCTGCTCACGGGTGAAACCCACTGCAGGCGCGGCAATATCATATTCATGTGAAATATCAATTGCACTGATACCCGGGTCATCGGTGTTTAAACAAAATTTCACACCCCGTTCAGCCAGTTGCCTTATCGGATGTGAAGCGTAGTTTTTGACGGTACTGGTGTGCAGGTTCGAGGTCGGGCAACACTCCAGGCCGATACCCTGCTCTGCCAGGTAATCGATAAGGACCGGATCCTCGATAGCACGAAAGCCATGACCTATGCGTTCGGCCCCAAGCACTTGAATAGCCGACCAGACGCTCTCAGGGCCATCGGCCTCACCGGCATGGATGGTCACGTGCAGGCCGGCATCCCGGACTCGTTTGAAGTGTTTCTGAAATAGCTGAGCCGGATAATTGAACTCATCGCCAGCCAGGTCCACCGCCACAACGTGGTCACGATGGGCAAGGATCGCATCCAGTTCCTGCATACAGGCCTCGGTCCCATAAGTACGACTCAGGATGCCTATGATATTGGCACGTAGACCGGTATCACGTTCGGCAGCCCGGATACCATCCGCGCAGGCTTCCATGACCTCGGCCGGATCCATTCCATGTGATTCCGCCATAAACCATGGGCTGTAACGCAGCTCGATGTAATCAATACCTTCAGCCTTTGCATCCACGACATTTTCGTAAGCCACCCGCCTACAGGCGTCTGCATCAACCAATACCGCGGTCATATGTTCGAAACGCTCGAGAAATGCCATCAAACCGGGTGCCGATTTATCAATATGCACATAGGGAGCCAGACCCGTCACGTCATGGGCCGGCAAGGCGATTCCATGCTGATCGGCAAGCGCCAATATGGTTTCCAAGCGGATACTGCCATCCAGATGGCGATGCAATTCGACCAGCGGTTGTGATTTATCAATCATGCCGGGGTATCAAAACGAAACAGTAGCTAAAATTCTTTTCATCAGGGTCCATTCATGGAGAACATTACAGGCTCAACATTGTACAGGCGTTAGGCCACCCTTTCCCGCCACTAATTACTTTTAACGACTATACTTTTCATCAACGGTCGACAATAAAAAACAGGATTCAATACACATGAGTAAACTATTCAGCAATATTCTCGGTGCGGTTGGCGATACACCCATTATTAAAATTACCAAATTAGAGCATTCGTTTTAACTATGAACCCTATAAGAATAATTGATTTCACTAACACTTGATAAACGCTCATACTCACCCAAAATTAACAGGGGTAATCAGCTTGCCCATCCATTTTTTTTATTGAAAGGAGATTTCTAAATGAGCCATCAAGTCCCCCAAATTACATTCAAAACCCGAGTTCGTGATGAAAGCGTAGAAGGTGCCAATCCTTTTCGCTGGCAGGACGTAACTTCGGATGATATATTCACTGGCAAGAAGGTCATTGTGTTTGCCCTGCCTGGCGCATTCACACCAACCTGCTCCAGCACCCACCTGCCCGGTTATGAAGTGCATCACCAGGAATTCCTCGACGCAGGAATCGATGAAATTTATTGTCTGAGTGTCAACGATGCATTCACCATGTTCCAGTGGGGCATCCACCAGGGTGTTGAAAATGTGAAATTATTACCGGATGGCAATGGTGAATTCAGCCGTCTGATGGGTATGCTGGTTCAAAAAGACAACCTGGGTTTTGGCATGCGCTCCTGGCGTTATTCCATGCTGGTTGAAGACGGCGAAATCAAGAAGGTATTCAGTGAAGCCGGCAAAGAAGATAACTGCCCGGCTGACCCGTTTGAAGTGAGCGACGCTGATACTATGCTCAACTATATCAATTCTGCTGCATAGTAAAATTGATCAGACAAAAAAGGAGCAGGGGTATTTCCCTGCTCCTTTTTTTGTGGGTGAGGTAATTGCTTTAGAGAAAGTTAAACGATGCCTCCTACGTGCAGGCCAGACCGGCGTTACTCTCGTTTTCGAGAAAGCCTCTTAAATCATTTTCGGTTGCAATCCTGGCGCGACCGGATGGTCCAAGCACAACACCCTTGGAACTGTCTGCACCGCGGGAATCACAGAAAATGAAGGTCCCATTTGATCCGCTTCTTGCAATACCATTTTTGGCATAAATAACACGCGATTGACTTGAAGCAAGTGTATTACCCGCGGGTATTTCACCATGAACGCGTAATATTTTTTCACCATCATCAACAGTTCCATCAATGTCAGTATCGACAAAAACGATCCATCCATTCTGCCAGTTTCCACTACAGTCAGCTCCATTGCTGCTTTGGCAAACAGTGATATTGCTATTGCGTTTGATGGCTTCATTTCTGGCAAGACTCAATGAAGCTTGAAATTCATTGATCTGCGTAGCCGTCCGGTTATTGAGTACAAAATCAATCATATTTGGTGCCGCGCTGGCAATCATTACACTGACAACTGCCAAAACCATCATCAACTCAATTAACGTCAATCCCTTGTTATAAAATGACTTAATGGACACTTCCCTTCTCCATCTCATTAACCCGGACCAATCTGATACTTGTCACACGACCGGCGTAATGCCCAACCGGTTCTGTGGATGCAAATAGTATCGACCTGGGTGTATTGGTTTTAAAAACGAGTGGAGATGTGAAACTGATGGGAAGACATCCGCACCAGTAGATCTGAAAATTCCATTTAGATATTTCATGCACATCCTTGCACAATCGTTTTCCCCTTCAAACAGACTTATCATGGTTGAAACTGTGGAGTTCCTCTCCTCAGCGCTTCAACGATCTGCTCGAAGAATAACTATATCAGAAAACAGTGCTAAATACATGAAAAATAAAGCCGCTTACCAGCACATATCAATAAGCTTATACTCGGGACGCTGGTTTCTTAACCACTTTCCCGCATTCGCTGCATTTGTATGCAACTTTGCCTGTGGACCTGTCAGGCTGATACCAATTTTCGCGCTTGACCCAGTTATGTTTACAGGTCAGTTTGCCGAAAAAACCGGTCTTCCCGGTCCCACTGTCTCTTTCATCTGTCATTACGCCACCCTTAAATCTTAAAACTATTAGCTTCGATCAAGTCCCGTAAAGATCAAGAAGCAAATCTTAACACCATTACCAACACGCTGCGAAGTAACCACTATGTGTTCTAAGTCTGGATTAAGTCGAATTCATAGTACCGCAGCCATCTGCATGCCATGCATGAGGTGGCAACGCTATCAGAGTTGCAACTATTGCAATCAGGGCTTCAAACAGTGTGAAACCTGAACTTTTGACAGGATTCTATTTAAACCCATTCATATTTAACGAGACTCTCAGTCGACAATATCACGCCAGGATTGGCGTCCTTCATAGCCATCTTCTACTTCAATGGGTGAACCACTATTGGGATCAATATAACCGGCAACGCCACCCGTACCTTCATAAATGGTCACAGTCTCTTCAGTATCATCTATGAATTTCTGATAAATAGTTGTTGAGCCATCGTCATTTTCGGTGACGGTCTTGATGTATGTTCTATCGTCGCTATATGTCCTCGTGGTAGTGACAGAACCATCCAGATTTGTAACCACAGTATCTGTGTACGTTAAACCAGCACCAAATATACCGTCTGTTGGATCGGCTGAACCATCAGCACGGTCCTCACGCTTACCGGCATCGAAATCTTCCGGCGGATCCGGAATCCACTCAACATCGTCATAACACCATTTATTCGGGTGATGCCAGAAAGTGGTGTACTCGACCAGTACGTGGGATGTGAAGCTCTCTCCCTTGACCCGCCAGCCATAGGTGACATCAGGACCGTTCAACTCCAGTTGGTCTGACGGGGTATCAGGTCGGATCAACTGAAAAGTCAACGCCCCATTAAAACGCTCATCAAATTTACCGGGTGTTTCTATTTCTCCATTTTCATCCACCTTGTTCACACAACCTGTCTGGGTAGGTATAAGTCCGGCACGCAATACACCTCCATCACCCCACCAGTCGTCGGACTTGAAGGCATCCAGCGGCAAATTGAAGATAAAAGTGCCAATTGTGTTCCGACTATAGACAGGCAAGGCATCCAAAAGGGTTTGTGCATCCGTTTGACTCGCCAAATTACCGTATGTCTGCACGCTCTCATAGTCCACGCCACCCACGGACAACTTCGCAGCAGGATTCAGGTACTGGTTCATCACCAGGATTTTGAACTCGGTTGTCGGATCTGGAAGTGCATTTACCAGGTTGAAATCGGGCAGACTGGCGTTAAGCATATTGA
>RCNC010000026.1_pt1 | contig 66804 bp, 60 predicted proteins | sample 2041301 | NCBI WGS metagenome assembly RCNC01 (sample SAMN09708231, study PRJNA481090) | Marine sediment metagenome, whole genome shotgun sequencing project. | biome: marine sediment; feature: ocean; material: sediment; isolation source: Sewage treatment plant 13A marine sediment (STP13A) ...
AAAAATGATTGAAGCAAAGAATGTAACCAAAACCTATGAAATAGATGAGCGGACCATAACGGTTTTAGATGATATTGATCTCCAGATAGATACCGCTGAATTTGTTGTTGTAGCCGGGAGCAGTGGCAGCGGCAAAACAACGCTGCTGAGTCTCCTCTCAGGACTGGATAACCCCAGCCGAGGCAGCATCAGAATTTCTGGGCAGGAAATCACCACGTTGGGGGAAGATGATCTGGCGCCGCTGCGTAATGAATTAATCGGCTTTGTTTTTCAGGCCTTTCATTTGATACCCTCTCTCAATGCCCTTGAAAATGTCATGTTTCCCGCTGAATTAAGAAAGGATGGGGATGCAAGGAAGAAGGCTGAATCACTCCTTAATCGTGTGGGCTTATGGGAGCGAAGAAATAACAGTCCAGAGCAGTTGTCGGGTGGAGAAAAACAGCGGGTGGCAATTTGCAGAGCGCTTATTAATGAGCCGAAGCTGCTGTTCGCAGACGAACCGACGGGAAATCTTGATTCAGAGAACAGTCGTGGAATAATCAGCCTGATTCTGGAACTGCGGGAAGAGCACAAGGCAACATTGGTTATGGCGACACACAGTGTTGAAATTGCCAAACGGGCGGATCGAACACTTTTTCTCCGGGACGGTCGCCTGGTTCAAGGTGTCAACCAGCCATGAACGTACACGTTCGATTCATTTTCCAAGAGATACGTCATAGTGGGAAACAGGCGGTGACATTTGTTTTATGTGTGGCGCTGTCCCTGGCGACCCTGACAGCGCTGAACAGTTTTAAAAGAAATGTTTATCAGTCCCTGGTGGGTGAAGCACGAACACTCCATGGTGCGGATATCCTCATACACTCGCATCAGCCGATTTCAGAACCACTAACCCAGGCAGTCGAACAGTATGAACAGGATAACAGGCTCTCTAGTTTGAGGACCTATGAATTCTATTCTGTTGTGAGACCTGTTGATAAAGAGACATCACTCTTCTCCAGTATTAAGGTTGTTGACTCCGGCTATCCTCATTACGGTTCAGTGAAGCTGTTATCCGGCAGGGATCTTCAGCAGGCACTGCAGCCAGGGAAAATTGTTGTTGCCCAGGAATTGCTGGACCGGCTTGGTGTGGCACTTGGTACAAATCTGCATATAGGCAGCACAGTACTGCAGATTTCAGACGTGGTTCTGTCTGAATCGGCTCGCCCAGTCGCCTTTTTTTCGTTTGGTCCACGTGTTTTTGTATCGTCCGGTGATATAGACAAACTGGGACTCATGGGAAAAGGGAGCAGGGCAGAGTATGAAATTCTGCTTAAAATAAACAATTTGGAAGATCTAACTTTTATTCACCAGCAGTTAGAGCAGCGCGCGAGTCAGGGTCAGGAGCGGGTTGAGACTGCCGAGAACGCCCGTTCAGGTATAAAACGATTTTTTGATAATCTGCTGTTTTTCTTGTCCTTCATTTCTATTTTTACATTGCTGCTCAGTGGTATTGGCATGCAGGGCGCCCTATCGGCCATGTTCCGTCAAAAGCAGAAAACCATCGCGGTTGCCAAGGCCCTTGGCTCAACCTATCGTTTCCTGCTCGGTCACTATCTAGTCATCGTCTTGATTCTTGGTTTCTCAGGCAGCGTCTGTGGCCTTATCCTGGGTACGGGTATCAAACAGTTTTTTCCAGTTCTCTTCCATGAACTGCTTCCAGACAACATTAGTTTATCTTTGTCTCTTTTTGATGTTGCGGAAAGTTTGATTCTTGGTCTGATTGTCGTGACGCTGTTCACCTTTCTACCGCTCTATCAGTTGAGCGGAGTGAAGCCAGTCGAGATTTTTCGCAGTGAAAAACCACTTCGTAGTTCGAATAAAACACGCTATATCATCATGAGCCTGGGCGGACTGTTTCTTCTACTCCTGGTGGTCCGGCAGCTCGAAGATGTGAAAACGGGAATCATTTTCTCAGCAGGGCTGCTCTCTGTTATTGTCGTTATCACCTTTGTGACAATGCTGGTATTGAAACTCATTCGGAGGGTATCCGTATCGCATCTTGCCTTGCGCCAGGCGATAAGAAGCCTGTTCCGGACAGGCAATGCAACCCGCTCGATTATAGTAACACTGACCTCGGCGCTTTCTGTCCTGCTGACCATTTTCCTTCTTAAGCTTAACCTCTTTGCCACCTTTGTGGATTCTTACCCTGAAGATGCTCCAAACCTCTTTTGCCTGGATATTCAGAAAGACCAGAAAGAGCTCTTTTACTCCTTGGTCGATTCTTCAGCACCGCTTTTTCCTGTAATAAGGGCTCGGCTCCTTTCCATTAACGGTACTCCAATCGACCGGGAGCAGGAAAGGAATAGAAAGAGTGATAATCTTGGTCGGGAATTTAATCTGACCTATCGTGATCATCTGTTAAAAGATGAATTGATCGTCAAAGGCTCTTCCCTGTTCAGCAACAAGGATATGCCGCCAGGTGTTGTGGCGGTATCAATACTCGACACGATTGGTGACATTGGTAGGTTCTCAATTGATGACCGTCTTCTCTTCAACATTCAGGGCGTTCAGATCGATGCTCAGATTGTAAGTATCAGATCGCGCAATCAATCGAAAGTGTCACCGTTTTTTTATTTTGTCTTTGAACCGCAGGTCCTTGAATCGGCGCCGCAAACCCTGTTTGCAGCTCTGCATGTGCAAAAAGAGTTGATACCGGAGCTGATAACGAGAATTGTCACAAAGATGCCCCATGTCAGTACCATAAATGTTTCGGAAATGGCGCTGCAATTCGGAGCTGTGGTCAATCGATTATCGGGAGTAATTACATTTTTTGCTTCATTTTCCATTGCAGCCGGATGTTTAATTCTTATCAGTGCCATTTTCGCAACCCACATGGAGCGCTTGAAAGAGGTTGTTTTTTATAAAGTACTTGGTGGTAAATCGTTCTTTGTTTTTCTCGTGGTGACATTTGAGAATATGATCGTTGGAATAATCAGTTCATGTATGGCCCTGGTCCTGGCAAATATCAGTTCCTGGCTTTTGTGTAAGTATGTTTTTGAAATCACCTATCGGTCCCATTTATACCTGACCATCATCACCGTTTTGCTCACCGTACTGGTGGTCGTTGGTATTGCCCTGGTGAGTTCCATTAGAATAATCAGACAAAAGCCTGCTGTTTACCTGAGACAATATAATGGTGCATAATGATGAGATCACGCACCCCTAACGGAGCCTGCTCGCTGGCACTGTTTACCGGAATCGTTATGTTTTTTCTGCTGACAGGCTGCGAGCAGACTGATTCACAGAAGACAGCAGCGGAACCGGTATCCTACCAGGGGATTATCGTGGCCATGGGAGACAGCCTGACTTCCGGCTTGGGTGTTAGTATGCAGGAGAGTTATCCGGAACAGCTCAAGCAGTTGCTGGCATCATCAGGGCTGCCTTTTGACGTCATTAACAGTGGGGTCAGCGGCGAGACAAGCAGTGGTGCAAAAGCACGTGTCGGCTGGGTCTTGAAGCTGCAGCCCGATATTGTCATCCTGGAAACCGGCGCTAATGACGGCTTACGTGGAATTGAACCGAAGCTGATAGCAGAAAATATCAGTTCAATAATTGAGACACTGCTTGCTCGTAATGTCACCGTTGTACTGACAGGTATGCAGATGGTAACAAACCTTGGTCCAGAGTACCTGAACGCATTTAATCAGATTTATCCCAAACTGGCAGAAGACTATCCAGTCACCTTCATGCCTTTTTTTCTAAAAGATGTGGCTGCCAGACCGGAGCTTAACCAACTAGATGGTATTCATCCGACTGCTGAAGGGTATACTGTCGTAGCCAAGAATCTTTTACCTTATGTGGAAAAGGCAATTATCAACGACGCCTCTTCTCAAGAAAATTGATCAGACAAACAAAAAAAGCTCATAACCATTTGTTTGTATGGCAAATATCTTCGATCTGTTTGGTTTTTTGCCTAACAGGGGATGACTTTGTCAACCAGCACGTTGTGATTTTTTCATATTGATAGTATATCTTTAAATAATTCAGGGCATTTAATAAAATATCCTGAATATCTGTTCTAAAACATGTCTCAGAGTAAGTAGAGTGAAGATATTGCTTGTAAAAAATATCAATAATGGTAACCAGACTGTGGGTACCCTGGCAGGACGGACTGTCAGGCGTTGATCAACACACGTGCTACTATTGACTCCATTCAAACCCTACTAGAAAGAGATCGATGATCAGCAAGGAAAAAGTTTACTCTGAGATCCAGAAATCCGGCAACCTGCCGACACTTCCAGAAATTCTTCTCAAGCTGCTTGAAGCATGCGATAATGAGAATACCCCGCTATCTGAAATAGCATCTATTATCAGCAAGGACCCGGTCCTCAGCCTGAAAGTCCTGCAACTGGTTAATTCAGCATATTACGGTTTGCGAAAGAAGTTTAAGGGCGTTGAGCAGGCAGTTGTTTATCTTGGTGCCAACAGTATTAAAAATATTGCCATTACGACCTCGGTCCACCAGGTATTCGATCGGAGAAAATTCAAGGGTGTAAAACGATTCAATATCAGTGCGTTCTGGTATCATTCCCTGTTAACGGCAACGCTCGCACAGCGGATCGCCCAGAAAACAGGCTATGAAAGCCGTGATGAGGCGTATCTTTCCGGTCTGATGCATGATATCGGACGATTGATTCTGGTTTCCACCTACCCGACTGAACATGAGTCTATTCTGCTTAAAACAGAAGATGTGCAGAATGTACTCTGGGCGGAAAAGCAATTGATCGGTGTAACCCATTGCGAAGTGGGGGCATGGCTGGTTGGTAACTGGCACCTCGATTCACTGATGGCTGATGCGATCAAATATCATCATGAACCGCTTGAACAGGTGAGCGAAGCATTTCCCCTGGTTAAAATTATCCACCTTGCCAGCCTTTTGAGTGAAAACAATCATGGAGCAGGACAGGTCGCTGAGACTGGCGAACAGCTTTTCGGGCTGGATGGTAATGATGTTGACAGTATTGTGGACGGAGCGACCGAAGAGGTGCTGCAGGTTGCCGAGGACCTGGAGATAAAGATTGTCATACCAGGGAGTGATGAGTTTGACGACCAGGAGGAGAGCGAGCCGGAAGATCAGGAACATGACACCCAGATTGAATCTGCCCTGAGCAATCGTGTCAGAAGTATTTCACTGTTATCCGGATTTCTTGAGGGGCTGGTGCAGGCGGAAGATGTCGATGAAGTCATAACATCGTTTGAGCATGCCACCAATATTCTCTTTGGTATCGAGAAGATCGTACTCTTTTTGCCGGATAAGAGTGAAGGCTTCCTGCAGGGACAGACCTCCGCTTCAAGCAGTCTGCAGCACTTGAGTCAGGGGTTGACGCTTTCTGTGCAGAAAAGTACCAGTGCAATTGTTGATTCGTATAAAGAGTCAGCTATTGCGTACCTCACCAACGCCAGCCTTCCCCAGAATATGGCTGATGCTCAGGTCCTGAAAGCATTCGGCTGTGCCACCCTGCTGCTCATGCCGCTGGAGGCCGATAAGAAGGCCATCGGTGTTGCTTTGATGGGGCTGCCTGAATCAATGCGGGTGTTATCAAGAAGCGATTTAAAGCTCATGAGAATTGTTTCACAGCAGGTCGGTATGAGCCTGTTTCTTGAGAGAATGAAAGCTAAAAAGGCTGAGGAGATAGAAGCTGAAAGGATGGCTGCTGTATCAATGACAGCCCGAAAAGTCGCCCATGAGATTAATAACCCATTGGGGATAATCACAAACTATCTTACCACCATGAGTTTGAAATTTTCCAAGGATGATGAAATTCAGGGAGAGCTTGGGATTATCGGTGAAGAGATAAGTCGTATATCTTCAATGGTTAACCAGATGGATATGTTTTCACAGTCAGCTTTTACCAACCTGGAGAAAACAGATGTCAATACGGTTATTGGGGATCTTGTTCATTTGATCAGACCATCGCTCTTTAAGCCTGCTGGTATTACTCTTACATTCCGGCCTGATAATAACCTGCCCAAGATTATGGCCTCACGAGATGCCCTCAAGCAGGTGATCATCAATCTGCTTAAAAATGCAGCTGAGGCGATGACTGACGGCGGAGATGTTACCGCTATCACCGCGCGAGTTGCAAAAGACCAGTATAAAAGCGGCAAACCGCCAGCCGATGGCATTGAAATTGTGGTTGAAGACACAGGTCCGGGATTACCGGATGTGGTAAAACAGAATTTATTTAAACCGTTTGTGACCACGAAAAATAACGGTCATTCCGGCCTTGGCCTGTCGATTATTGAAAAAACCGTAACTGAGCTCGGTGGATCGATTTCCTGCGAAAGCAGGCTCGAAGAGGGCACACAGTTTACCATTTACTTTCCTGTCTGAACAGGGTTGAACACTCAGTCAAAACAAGCAAAGATGAATAGCGTACCGAATATTCTGCTGGTTGATGACGAAGAGCGCTTCATCAATAGCCTGGATTCTATTCTCCAGCACTATAACTATACCTGTACAAAGGCCTTGACCGGAACTGAAGCGCTAATGCTGCTGCAGGAAAATGATTTTGATCTGGCGCTGCTTGATGTTTCGCTTCCTGACATTTCCGGATGTGAGATAGCCGAGTTCATTCAAAAATCGGTAAAAAACACCACCGCTGTTATGCTCACCGGTCTGGGGACTGTGGAGACAGCCGTAAAAGCAATGCAAAACGGCGCGTACGACTTTTTGAGTAAGCCGATCAACCATGAACTGCTCATCAAGACAATCGATAAAGCGCTAGAACACAACGAACTGACCAGGAAACTGGAAATCAGTCACAACCGCTTCCAGACACTTGCAGAGGCTTCCTGGGAGGGGATTGTCATCCATGATGATGGGCGATTTATTGAAGCGAACAGACAGTTCTTAAACCTTTTTGGCTATTCCACAGCAGAGCTCTCCCGTGGACTGTTTTTTGATAAAGTTGTTGCTCCTGAATCATTACCACAGGTCCTCAAACGTATTAAAAGTAGGAAGATCGGCAGTTTTGAAATAATGGGTCAGACGAAGAACGGTTTGAAAAAGCCCATAGAGGTAAAGTCGCAATTTATTCAATATCTGGAGCGTCAGGTACGTGTTTGTGCGATGAGAGACATTTCGGAGCGAGTCAGGGCCGAAGAAGAGAAGTTACTGTTGCAGTTAAAACTGGCAAAAGCTCAAAAACTCAGGGCACTCGGGCTTATGGCCGGTTCCGTCGCTCATGATCTCAACAATATTCTCACCGGTGTTGTCAGCTATCCCGATTTACTTTTGTCACAGATGACGGAGTCTGACAGGTACTATCCATCAATTAAGAAAATACAGGAATCCGGTAAAAGGGCAGCGGCAGTCGTGTCTGATCTGGTGTCAATTGCCCGGGGGCGCTTGCCGAAAACATCGGTGGAAAACATCAATGATATTATCCTCAGCCATCTCAGTTCACTGGAGCATTCTGAACGGCAGGCAGGGCATCCGGGGATTGTTATCCAGACAGAGCTTCAAAATGACCTGTTTAACAGCTACTGCTCTCCGCAGCATATTCATAAAATTCTGTTAAACCTTATCGGTAATGCACTTGATGCCTTACAAAACGATGGGGTTATCAAGATATTCACAAAAAATTGTGTCTTGCGCAATCCGATTGCAGCAGGACAAGAGATTGTTTTATCTGCAGGCGAATATATCAAATTGACTGTTTCAGACAACGGTCCTGGTGTTGATAATAAAGATAAGGACCATGTTTTCGATCCTTTCTACTCCACAAAGACTATGGGGAAAAGCGGCACAGGTCTGGGTCTGTCAATTGTCTGGAATACTGTCCAGGAGCATAACGGCTGGGTGGAAATGAAGGATAATAAACCAGGAGTCAGGTTTGTAATCTATGTGCCGGGAACAAGAGATGAAGTTTACAGCCAGCAGGACGTAGGAACAGCACGGTCTCTCCAGGGGAATGGTGAATCAATTTTACTCATTGATGATGAACAGGAACAAAATGCATTAATATCCAAACTTCTAACCAATCTTGGTTACAAGGTCTTCTTCGTTAAAAGTGGTGAAGACGGGTTGATTTTTCTACAATCCCAAAAAGTTGATCTGGTAATTCTCGATATGATCATGGGTGACGGACTTAATGGCCGTCAAACCTACGAGCAAATCCTGAAGCGCTATCCTGGTCAAAAAGCTATCGTAATCAGCGGCTATTCGAAAAATGAGGAAACTGAAAAGATAAAGAAACTCGGGGTAGACGATTTTCTGGAAAAGCCGGTGACCCTTCCACAATTGGGTAGCGCCATCAAGCAAATATTGTCAAAATCATAATATACCAAAGTGAATAATAATCGTTGCCGTTCTGGTAAAGAAAGAAGGTCTTGCACCCGTGTTCAGCTTAAGCTGTCGACCTCCGTGCTGTTGGTCAAAATTGATGCGTATCATTCCGGTATAATAGCTAATTTAAGCCTGGGGGGGTGTTATTTCCCGGCGGACCATGGTTTGCCCCTGGGGGAAAACTGTCAGGTGGAAATTACTATCGGAGAAGGGCTTGATGTTGATAAAATTCGGATGTCTGGTCGGGTTGCCCGGGTCGACAGCGATGGCGCAGGAATAGAATTTATTGATAATTCGCCTGACATCATGGAAAGGCTCAAAGATATATTATTACGCTATTCACCTCCTGAATAGCGCTCCTGAAAGCAGCATTTCTTAAACCACCATCTTTCAAGCTCTTCCAACAAGCTTATGGTATCCAACACCTCGAAGAAGCTCACAGTGCTTTTGCCCGAAAAGAAAGCGGCGGTTCCAGTGGCGGGGTCGAGCGCCAGCAGGGTACGCTGGTGGACAGTTCCAATATTCTTATTGATGAAAATCATCAACGGCACCAGAGACTGTTTGCTGATCGCCACCTCTGACCAGCCAGAGGTATTCGACTCTGCCATATCCGTCGTTTTGTTGAAAAGGGATTGATTATTGATGTCTCCGATTATTGGCTGCAAAAGGCCAATATGAAAGAGATTGCCAGAAGAGAGCTGATGAGAAACAATATCAGGGTGAGTGCAGGAGATGATCGCCCTGATTATAATAATATTGAATGGTTAGGTGCAGGCGATCTCAACACATCGTCAGAAAGATCGAGGCGATAAAAAATTATATATGCAACCCTGATCATGATCCGCTCATTTCCCTGGAGTCAATTTTTCAGGAAGATCAAAAAGCGGTTAAAAAGGTGAGAAAAATATTTGGAGCTCTTGATCCGCTTACCAGCATGATCAAAAAGCGCTTTTGAAGCTCAATTCAGACAGCTTAATTAGGTTTATCCTTATTCTCCGCATCTTTTTCCGGGGGAAAAAGTCTTGAAAGCATGGATCGTTTTTTGACTGGCTGATTGTGAAGGATGGCAAGGTTATCCTGGGCTGTGTAGTTTCTGTCCCACAACTCAATCGCCTTTTCATAGTTTGCTTTTGCTTCTTCCAGGTTGCCGAGGTACCTGTTGATCATACCGAGGTTGGTTAGGGATACAGATAAACGGCGGGGTGTCTCAAGCTGAGCATCAACAATAAGGTTTACCCGTTTCTTCAAAAGCTTATTGACGTTCATGTCCCCAAAGGCCGGATCATCTGCTTTGAAATAGGGCGAAATCCGTTCTTTGATCTGTTCTTCAGACAAGGATCCCATATCCTTCATCCAGTTCTCATAGATTGCAATTGCCTCGTTGGTGTAATCTGCGGCAACAGCCAGAGGCGTGTCCAGCGTTTCTTTGGGAACGTCCTCTTTGGTGAGAATTTCTGTCTCCAGCTCAACGAGATATACCGTGGCTTTATTATTCAGCAGTACCCCGATTTCATAAGACTTTTCATAGCCTGGTGTTGCACGGTAAATAGCCAGCATCTGGTCAAGCATACTCAGAGCCTGAACGTATTCATCACTCTCAAGCTCTTTGTCATATTTGAGAAAGAGTTCCTTAGCAGGAAGGGTACGGGGGTCTTCAGATTTGTTAATTGAATCGTAATAGAAATAAGAGCCGATAAAGATTGTTGCAGTGATGGTGATAACGAGTGAAAGTACTTTTTTCGTTCCTGGTTGCATTGAGAAAGATTTTCCTTATGGAGGTGTGCGCAGCAGGGATGTTTTGGTCTACTGCGCACACGTTGTACGCAGTAGACCAAAAGGTTTGAGGCTATCTTACACCATGTACTTCAGATGCCAAGTGCTTCCTGATTTCCTCAGGGGTATCTTCCGTATTCAGTGAGACAACGATATTAGCCAGGATGGCTAGCGGAGTAGCGATCCAGGCATAGTACCAAGGATTTAACCAGTAGCCGGCGAACGCGGCACCGGGAAGGGCAACTCCGAATTTAGCGCAAATAAAGTAAATCAGTGCAATCGCGGTAAATCCGGCACCAACAGTCAGGCTGGCAATACCGCCGGAGCGGTTGGAGCGACTCCACCAGATTCCAAGGAGGAACAGTGGGAAAATCGTACAGCCGGCAATGGAGAAGGCCAGGGCCACGAGCTGGGCTACAAGAGCCAGCTTTAAAAGGGCGACAAGCATAACGCCGACAGACAGGACGACCGTTGCGATACGAGCCATTCTTATCTGCTGGTCACCGGATGCCTCAGGATTAATGAGCCTAAAGTAGATATCATTGGAAAATGCAGATGAGCCCGCTACCAGCAGACCGGAAACGGTTGAGAAGGCGGCGGAAACTGCACCTGCTGCGAGGAAGCCGACGATCAGTGGATTTACTGAACCAAGCTGGGCTGTATAGACGACAATAGCGTCTTTGGCAAGGTTACCAACTTCAGGGCTGGAAGAGAGGATTCTACCAAAGGCGGCGTACAGCGGAGAGGTCCAATAGAGTAAACAGATAAAGAACAGACCCCAGGTAACCGACCAGCGTGCATCACTGGGCTTCGGGACAACGTAGAATTTCTGGATAACATGCGGGAGTCCTGCGGTTCCGACCATCAGCGCGAAGCAGGTGGCCATCCACTGGAAGAAATCCTTGCCGGTGGCGGTATCCCAAGGCATTGCAAATTCCGGTTGCGGCACTGTCTGCATGGCATGGCCAAGTGAGTTGAGGTATGGCGTAGCAGTACCTGCAACGATATCTGAAACGACCCGACCATAGCCGAGTTCCGGAATGAGCCAGAAATAGTCAAATTTGAAGGTCAGGATAAAGGCCGGGATCAGGAAGGCCGTAATCAGGATGACGTACTGAACAATCTGGTTTTTGGTGACACCAAGCATACCTGAAACAAGTGTATAGGCAAGGCAAACACTACCACCAATGATAACCGAGGTGGAGTAATTCATTCCAAAAATCCATTTGAACATCAGGCCGATACCGCCGAACTGGCCAACCATGTAACAAAATGAAATAAAGATTGCAACGATTGCCGTGAACAGACGCAAGCCGCTGGAATAGTAACGGTCACCAATAAAGTCAGTGGCGGTATACTTTCCGAATCTCCTGATCTGAGATGCCATCAGGAGCAAAAGCAGGACGTAGCCGCCGGTCCAGCCAACCACGTATGAGAGGCCGTGATAGCCGCTTCCGTACATGATCGCCGCCATGCCCAGGAAGGAGGCAGCCGACATCCAGTTAGAGGCAATAGCCATACCGGACCCAACCCTGGAGATGGAACGCCCTGCGGCGTAGAAATCAGCAGTTCCTTCGGCCTTGTTCATAAAACCGACAACCAGAAAAAGCAGGATACAGGACCCGAGAATGATTGCAGGCATCGTCTTGAAACTGCCTTCGAGCGCTGTACCGCTTGCTGCAAAGGCTGGAACGGCAACGAGTAGGGCCGCCGAAAGTAATACGAGTAACGATAGTACTTTGTATGTGATTCTATTCATGTCTCACTCCTCCTATTCGTATGAAGATTCCATTCCATATTTTTTCATCAACTTGTCAATAACCTGACAGTACACGAGGCAAATCAGTACAAACGACGTCAGGAGGATGAGTGCAGTGTAAAGATAATGAAATGGAAAACCGAAAACGATAGTATCGGTGAAAACGGATTGATTATGAATAAAAAATTTATCCATAATCGGTTTGAGAGAATCATCGGTCATTGCCAATTTGTCAGCGCTGACAGGGGTCAGAGCATAAGGGACAACGGCCATCATGGCCTTGTTGTCGGTAATACCAAGAGCCGTGTTGATGAAGTCCACATTAACTGTTTTATCCGTAGCAGCTGTCTCTACAACAGACATCAGGGTTTGTTTTTCTGCGTCGGAAAGAAGAGAGTAGACTGTTGAGGTGAACGCACCTTTAAGTGCATCATTTTTCAGCAGTGCAGCACTTTTACCAAGAGCAGCAAGATAGACATTGGCAGCAGTTACTTTTTCTTCAGGAGATGCACTGCCGTCGGCAAGTTTGGGAGCAATTTGTAGGAAGCTCACATAAGGGGCTTCAGGGGTTGGGGTTTCCGCGATTTTGAAAAGAATCTGAGATCCATAGGTCATAACCGCCCAGATGACCAGTCCGATGACAATTACCCGGACATTCTCCTTCAAGAATGGTGTCGATGGCTTGAAAAAGTTAACATCATAACTTTTACTTTCTTCCATTTTTCTCCTCCTTTTTAATGACTGTGTTCTGTTATTCCATTGAGCCCTCCAATGGGCTCTGAAAAACAGCACGCTCTCTGACAGAATGGGTATGTATATCGAGAGGCGGCCTGAGAAGGAACCCGTTTCCCTCATACTGATATCTCACCACATCGCTATATATCATTACTGTCAAAATGTTACAGCCTTGATTATTCCTCCTATGCAGTTGAACAACCGGTAAGTTGCCTTACTGCTTTTAAGCGAAGATTGACCAGATCGTCACTCTATTTAATTATTCAGCGGTATAGCTTTCCGCCACGTCCAAACGGTGATAAATACAGTTTACCAACACTCATTAACTATGACATAGTAGAGCGTTACGACGGACATTAGAACAAAAAGTGATATTAAGCATCATTTTTTTTTATCAACCTGTGTTTTTTTCGGTCGAGAATGAAGAATTCTGATTTTGTTTATTGTCGCTGCAGTGAATAGCAAACTTTGCGTTGGTGGAGGTACAGCTTGCTGCAAAAAAAAAGCGAGATCCAGATTGTGAGGATCTCGCTTTTTTAAGGTTCTGCTTTGTCCAGAATAATATGTATCTACTCGTATTTATATCTGCTATGCAGAATGTCCACTTCCTCTTTTGATTTGTAACCGGTGATCATACTCTGGAGTGAGCCCTTAATGGCAAACAACGACATATAAATATGGGTCAGGACCAGAGAAATAAGTACCATTCCCAAGACGTTGTGAATAATGGTGAAGAGACGGACCGTATCAAGGTCTGCCCCTGCTGACCCCATTCCCCAGATTGTATAGCCGGTATAGGCCATAACGCCGCCGCCTACAGTAGCCAGCCAAAACCAGGCCTTTTGTCCGGCATTGAATTTGCCGGCCGGAACGGGCTTCTTCTTCTTACTGAGATAACCACCAAGGATGAAGATCCAGAGGATATCATATGGTGCGGGAAACATATCCTTGATCCAGATTAAAAACATCAATACAGCAATAACAGCAAACACCATTGCCGATATGATGTGGATATCGCGGGCAAGCCGAATTGGCGCACCACCACCAAAGAATGCACCAAAAATTATCAATAACCCCGTGACCACCAAAAGGATGAAAAAGGGCGCTCCAATCCAGTGGACGATACGGGTAAATTTATTGAAAAATAGAATCTCCGGTCCATCGTGGGAAAATTTTTTAGCTCCAACAATCATAAAATGAAGCAAGTAAATTGTTGGAATTATGATGATAATTCCAAGAAATATCTTCCAGAAGAGAGTGGATTGAAGTTGAGTGAAGAGCTGACCAAGATCTTGCCAGTTGCCAGTGATGCCACCATACAATTCACTATAATACTGCGGTGAAAAGTACTGGGCTAAGCCGGTGAAAGCGTTTGGTGCAGCAATTGCCGTCCCTACAATCAGGGTGACTGCATAGACAACCATAACCAGAACCCCGGACGCAATAAGCCTGTGCATAGGTTTCTCCTAGAAATGGGCGGGAGCATTAGTTACTCCCGCCCCGTTGTTATGGTAACTACTCTTTTTTGTATGCTCTGGACCAGCCCCAGGCATTAGCGCCTGAGCCGCGGTTAAATACCCGCTCTCTGAAAACATCAGCAACCACATCCGCATCACCTGCAAGTAGAGCTTTTGTGGCACACATTGATGAGCAGAGTGGCGGTTTGCCTTCAGCAATCCGGTTTTGACCGTAGAGCTGTTTTTCGTCTTTGCTGAAGTTTTCTTCAGGTCCGCCTGCGCAGAAGGTACACTTGTCCATTGCTCCACGAGCTCCGAAAACATTGCCCTTTGGAAACTGTGGTGCCCCAAACGGACAGGCCATGAAGCAGTAGCCGCAACCAATACAGGTTTTCTTGCTGACGAGAACAATACCGTCTTCACGCTGATAAATCGCATCTACCGGACATACGGCAATACACGGTGCATCAGAGCAGTGCATACAGGCAACCGAGATAGATTTTTCACCCGGTTCGCCCTGTTTCATTGTAATTACCCGGCGGCGATTTACGCCAACCGGAATTTGGTTACCCTCTTTACAGGCAACCACACAGCCACTGCAGTCAATGCAGCGCTCGGTGTCACATAAAAATCTCATTCTTCCCATTATATAATCCTCCTCAACCGCACTTATGCGCGGGTGACTTTGCACAATCCATCCTTGGTAGCCTGGATCTGGGTGATGATGTCATAGCCATAGTTGGTGACAACATTGCCTGGATCACCAACAACATAGGGGGCATGTCCTTCCGGATAATCCTTCAGGTAGGATTCTCCCATCAGTGTGCCGGCGAAATGGTATGGCAGGAAGATTGTTTTATCATCAACACGGGGCGTAATAAATGCCTTAACCTTGATCTTAGATCCCTCCGGCGATTCGATTATCATCATATCACCTTTACGAATACCAAGATTGTTGGCGAGGCGCGGGTTAATTTCAGCGTACATTTCAGGCTGAAGTTCAGATAAGTACTTGTTGCTTCTTGTCTCAGCACCGCCACCCATATGTTCAACCATACGACCAGTTGTAATAACATAGGGATAATCCTTAACAAGATCCGTATTCTGTTCACTCTTGTACCGCGTGTTGACCCTGAAATGATTTGGTTTATCTTCATAAGTCGGGTATTTGGCTACAAGATCAGGCCGGGGAGAATGCAGTGGTTCGCGATGAATGGGGACCTGATCGGGGAAATTCCAGACGACACAACGCGCCCTGGCGTTCCCAAATGGCGCCATACCCCGCTTTATTGCAGTCTTGATGGTTTCCTGGGTCAGATCAGTTTTCCAGTTAGTACCGGGAACAACATCCTTGAACTCAGGATAGCCGCCCTTCACTTCACTGCCCGGGTTGTAAATACCCTCTGCGGCGAGTTGATTCTCAGTTCTGCCGCTCGCGTCGTACTTTTTCTCAAGACCGAAACGGTTACGGAACGGAAGCCCGCCCTCTGCCACAGGTTTGGAGATGTCATAGAGGATCGGGGTGCCTGGATGCTCTTCGGTCCAGCATGGCCATGGCATACCGTAATAATCACCATCACATGGACCGCCTTTTGCCTGCAGGTCATCAATATCAAAGGTATGCCAGTTCTCCATGTGCTTTTTGATTCTTTCTGGAGTCTGGCCGTTATAACCAATGGTCAACATTCCTTTGTTGATCTCACGGGTGATGTCCTCTGGAATTTCTTTGAGATTTTTATAGAACTGATCAGCAAAACCAAGTTTGTTTACCAGCAGTTCCATGATCTGGTAGTCATCTTTTGAATCATAGACAGGATCTACAACCTTATAGCGCCATTGAATCTGACGGGAGGTTGACGTTACTGAACCTGATGTTTCATACTGACTTGAGCCTGGCAGCAGGTAGACATTATCGGTCTTGGTGACAGCAGCGGCAATTGTCGGAAATGGATCGACAATAACCAGAAGTTCCAGCTTGTTCAGAGCCTTTACGACTCTATTGTATTGAGAGTTGGAGTTTGACCCACAACCCCACTGGATCATTGCCTTCACCGGTGTCGGGGTTTCAAGCTTCTCTTCGTTTAAAACACCTTCATACCAGCGGGCAAGGCTGAAACCTTTTTTATTCATCCATTCTTTTGCAGGGAAACGGCCGACTATAAAGTCGTAATCAACATCCCATACACGACACCAGTGTTTCCAGGCGCCATCAGAAAGTCCGTAATAGCCAGGCAGGTTATCTGCAAGGACACACATGTCGGTAGCGCCCTGAACATTGTCATGACCACGAAAGATGTTGGTTCCGCCGCCTGACTTACCCATGTTACCGAGAACCAGCTGAAGGATACAGAAAGCACGGGTAATCGATGAGCCGATATGGTGCTGAGTTCCACCCATGCACCAGGTGAGACTCGTCGGTCTGTTCTTAGCAAGGATATTGGCGACTCGCTGTGTCTGTTCCGCCGGAATTCCAGTAATATCTTCGACGACTTCAGGGGTGTAATGCTTGGCAACCTCAACCATTTCCTCATAGCCGGCAACACGGGTACGAATAAACTCTTTATCCTGCCATCCCTTAGTGATTATCTCGTTTATAAGCCCCATAATAAAGGCGGCATCAGAACCCGGTCGGATTCGAACAAATTCAGTTGCTTTTGCCGCAAGTTTGGTAAAACGCGGATCCACTACAATGATCGGGGCATTATTCACCTCTTTTGCATGCAGGATATGCTGCATGGAAACCGGATGGGCCTCTGTTGCATTTGATCCGATGAAAATCATGCTTTTAGCATGCCTGATGTCATTCAGGCTGTTTGTCATTGCTCCGTAACCCCAAGTATTGGCGACACCTGCCACCGTTGTGGAGTGTCAGATACGGGCCTGGTGGTCAATATTGTTCGACCCCCAGAAAGCAGCAAACTTTCTTTGCAGGAATGCCATCTCGGTAGAGACTTTGGCGCTGCCGTTGAAGTGCAGGGCATCAGGACCATCTGTTTCTCTGAGTTCGGTCAGCTTGTTGCCGATCTCGTCCATTGCCTGATCCCAGGAGATGTTTGTCCATTTTCCATTGACTCGTTTCATCGGGTTCTTCAGTCGTTTTTCACTGATGACCATATCGATGGCGCCGGCACCTTTACAGCAATGGGCACCACGTGAGACCGGATGATCCTGGGCTACTTCCTGGCGAACCCAGACACCATTCTGAACTTCGGCTTCGATCCCGCAGCCAACGGCACAATAGGTGCAGATTGTTCGAACCGTTTCGGAACCGATATAGGCTTCTTTTTTCTCGGCCGCAACAGCTTTACTGGTAAGTTTTGTAGTCATTGCTGCCCCGGTTAGTGCGGCGGTGGCAGCGGATAGTTTGAGGAACGATCGCCTGGCAACTTTCGGGTTATGAGTAACCCTGCGGCCGCCGGAAACAGAACCGCCCGATGAGGACTTCCTGATTTTGCTTATGGCCATGTTACTATGCCTCCTTTTCTGAAGCTTGTTTGGTAATTCTATTCAAAGAACATCCTGTTACGAGCGAAGTGATTTGTAATATTTCTTAAACGCTTCACTTTCATGGTAGAGGATCTCATCGGAGCCTTTAATCTCTTTTTGAGTTCCTGCTCTTGCCGGTTTTACGGCAGTGGCTGCTCCAGCCAATACTGCCGATCCAGCAAGGATGTGCTTCAGAAACGAACGTCTTTCTATCTTCTCGTTCTCCATCATCAGCCCTCCTGATAATCATTAAAAAGTTCTGGTAGTGCATAATAGCAAAACTATTATGCGACAATAGCCTGACAGTAAGGAAAGACAGTTCCCGTACTGTTAAAAAAATTTAACACATTATAAAATAGATGATGTGGGTCGAGAATAAAAGCGGTCTATTGCCTTTTGTGTTGTAGGAAATTTACTTACCCACAGCGTGAGAGCTAGTTTGGTTTAACTGAACATATAACCATTTAGTATGACAAGCTAAGTGTCTCAATTACCGAAATGTTCTTTTTCGATCCAGAGGACAGCTCGTCTGGTTAATTCTGCAGCATTTTTGATGCAGAGTTTCTGTTTGATACGATCCCGGTAGGTGCCAATTGTCTTGATGCCCAGGTTCATACGGGAGGCAATCTCCCTGGTTGCCAGTCCTGAACCGATAAGCCTGAAAACTTCAAGTTCACGGTCTGTTAAAACATCTACAGTTGGGGCACCACTCCCTTCAGGATTAACCTGGAACTTGTCAAGCAGGTGAGCCATCATATCAGAACTTACATGTATTTTACCGTTCAGAATATTTCTGATGGCAGAAATTACTGACTCTGATGCTTCTTTTTTCATAACATATCCGCGTGCGCCGGCCCTGATGGCGCGTTCGGCCCAGACCGATTCATCATGCAGCGACAGAACGAGCACCGGCAGACGGCAGGGGCCGGCAGCGATTTCTTTGACCAGATCCAGACCATTTTCTTCTGATAGCGAAATATCGACAATCGCCAGGTCAGGCTGATGTTCTCTGAGCGCCTTTCGCGCCTGGCCAATATTTTCGGCTACCGCGCAGACTGAGAAGTCTTCTTCCTGGTTCAATAACTCCCTCATTCCCATACGAAAGATTGGATGGTCATCAACAATTAAAATAGTTGTCATTGATTCTCAATGTCTCCGGTGACTGTTACGATTGTACCCCGCTGCCAATTCGACTCAAGTGAAAATGTTGCCCCAATAGCTTTTGCACGGTAGTCAATTGTGTGTAATCCCATGCCCTTGCGAACAGACAGCGGGTCAAAGCCTGTACCGTCGTCTATGATCTGCACAAGTAAGGTATGATTTTTGGTATCCATTGTAATACCAATCTTGTCAGGTTCTCCGTGTCGTGCCGCGTTAAATGCTGCTTCTCTAATAATATAGTATATATGTGAGGCAACACTATTATCTATATAATCAACCTGACCGTCAAAAGAAAGCTCACAAGCTACACCAAAAAGTTTCTCAACCTCAACCGCCAGTTCTTCTACTGCTGCCTCGAGGCCATTTTCGATAATATGAACAGGATAAAGTCCGCGGGCAAGACGCCTGGTTTTTTCAGTTGCGTCAACAATTAACCCTCTGATCGATTCAAGCTGCTCAGCTCTCTCGGGAAGCTCTTTCTCCAGGTTCATTTTCAATGCTTTGCTCAACAGTTCTACACCGCTGAGATGCGATCCCAGGTCATCGTGCAGGATTCTACCTATATTGCTACGCTCAGCCTCCCTGACGGCGATAATCTGTCTCTCCAGCCGGAGCATCTTTTTCTCTGACCTGGTTTTTAATATGTGCAGCCACATTCCTTCCAGAACCATGGTCATCTGGCGGATGTCAGCCTCATCATAGTTAACTTTATTGTTGCAGACACCGGCTACAAGGACGATGAGACCACTATTGAAAATGGGTACGTCCAGATGTCGTGTAATCTCTTTCCGGTATGGATAAATGGTCTCGCCTTCCTTGGTGAAGGTATTGCAGATAACAGCATTCTGGCGTATAATCGTTTGCCCGGCTGAGCCGCCGCGTTTGATATTACGGGAGAGGTTACGCTTGTTGGGATAGGGAACCCTGGTTCCGTCTGACTGGCAGTGCGAGATAATCGTTATATGCTGCTGCTTTTTATTGACGAGTGCCAGGTACCCTTCTTCGGAGCGTGTGATCTGTACTATTCGCTGCAGGGTAAAATTATACTTGTCCTTCAGGGTGAAATCCTCCATCATTCCGAGTCGAAGTAATGTGTCCAGTCTTAACTCATCGCGATGAATCAGCTGTTCCTTCTGAATACGGTCGTCAACCATGTCATTGGCAAGATGAGCAAGGTGCTCGAATTCCCTAAAGACAAGGTCCTCTTTCTGAATTTTAATTTTTGAGTCGGCAGCTCGTCTAAAAAAATCGGTGAAAAGATTGAATCCCTGTTTGATTTTTGTGGTGTAATAATAGGCGATCAGCAGCAGCAGCGAAACGGCTATTATGAACAGAAAAATAAAGATGGAGACATTTTTAAATGCTATTCTTTGATAGGTGTTTGTTGCCTCGCCAATCAGCTTTTCCATTTCGTTCATATGGATGGATGCAGCGATAATCCAGCCCCAATCCTCATATGATTTGACAAAACAGAGCTTATTTTGAGTTACCTGGTTTTCTCTGTCTTTTTCAAGATAATTGACATAACCTTCCCCGTCAGGCACTTTGCCGGCACGCCAAATTTCTTCACCGTACGAGCCATAGTCGCCTTTGAGACTGCGGATAGACCGGCCAATCAACTGTTCGTTTTTGTGTGATATTATGGTGCCGTCAGATCGGAATACAAACACTTCGCCACCCTGGCCGAATTTCATCTGGCTAATTCTGGCCAGACTGGTTGCCTTGTTAAGACTTTCCAAACCGTCATTATAGATACCGGCCCCAATAAACCAATCAAGAGGTTGGAAGTACTTAACAAATGATGTTATAGAGTATTCACGATTTTCAAATGCCGGTTTGATCAGGTTGTAGTGATACATGCCTGCGCCTTTTTCATGGACTATGTCAATAATATCATTGACCACATCGCCGGAGGGGTGTGCTGCCTGCAGTTTGTTTTGTCCTTCAAAGAATGGTTCATCGGCAAAAAGATCAATGGTGCCTGTCAGGGTCTGTCCTGCAAAGTAGTAACCACGACCTTCATACCAGCGAACAGGCCGGAGTACTTCAGCGATCATTGAACGTAATTGTTCGACACTCATTTCATCATGGTACATGCTGTAGATATGAGAGGCGATGGAGTAGGCCGACTGGACTCTGTTACGAATTTCCTCATCTGTGTTTATCCTTGTCTGGTTACGGGTAAAATCAATGAAATCAGTTACATTATCGAGTTCTTCCCGAACTCGAACTTTGTATTGATCTTCAAAATTTTTGCGAATATTTTCGATACTCTCCTGGTGTGCCTGATATTCATTGATTGCCCAGAAAATTCCGATGAAAATTGCCAGGGCCAGAATAACCAGGAGGGAGGCGTAGAAAGGAGCTGCAGACAGTGATATTCTCTGTGATTTAAACATCTGGTTGCCGAGTAGTTGAAAAATTTTAAAAACAGATACTTACTATTGTTCCATGATATTTACTTGTCACTGTTTTGATCAAGTTTAAGAATTGTCGGATAAATGGTTGTCAGGTAAATAGTGTCCAGTCCCTGATGATCCTGTGGGCCGAAGTTCAGCATGATGCCGCCAAGATCAAATGAGCCAACCGTTTGCATTGTCGAAATAAAGGACTCTCGGGTCAGCTCTCCCACAACCGATTCAGCGATTTTAGCGAACAGTTTACCTGCAATGTAACCTTCAAGGCTGATAAAACTGATAGGCATACCATGCTGATATTGTCTCATGGATTGCATATATTCTCTGATGAGTGGTATGGACGGATCTTTTGGGTCCGGAACCACCTGGGAGATGATTACATCTGCACCGTAGGCGCCCAATGCATCTTTGAGGCTTTCTGATCCCACAAATGAAATGTTACAAAATGTCAGCTTCTCGTTGATTTTTGTTTTACTGAGTTTAATAAACTCAGCGCAGGCGGGGTATGCTCCAACAAGCACTACCGCTTCCGGGTTTGCACGGTAAATATCTTTCATGCCACCCATAACGGCAAGGGTGTTGCGCTCATAGGTTCCTTTTGAAACCAGCTGCATTCCGCGTTTTGCCAGGGCACGTTCAATTCCCGTCAATCCTGCATAGCCATAGCTGTCATTTTGATAGAAACAGGAAATTCGGCTGAAGTGACGTTGATTGATCAGGTAGTCAACGAGCTCTTCCATCTCCTGGTAGTAGCTGGCCCGAACGTTGATAACATATTTTCTAAAGGGGTTCCTGAGCAATTCAGCACCGGTAAAAGGAGCAAAAAAGGGAATCCTGTATTGTTCAATAATTGGAACGACTGCCTTTGAGGTGGGGGTGCCAACCTCTCCTATCAGCAGAAATATATCGTCTTCTGTTATCAGTTGTAAAGTATTTCTTACCGCTTTATCGGGTTCATATCCATCATCAAGACTTATCAGGTGAATCTCTCTTCCCTTGACACCACCGTTGTCATTTATCAGGCCGAAAGAGGCGAGCAGTCCGGCCCGCATTTCGATGCCGAGATTCTTCGCCGGGCCCGACAGGGCGCAGGACTGCCCCAGAATAATGGGGGGCATGTTTGTGGCGGAATGTCCAATCAATGGGAATGCCAGCAGGACCTGGAACAGGATGAACCATAATCTATGGTGATAGCGTTGCGTCATGTGTGGGTCTCCGAAGATATACGGCCGTTTTATCACTTTTTCAGCAGCTCAGAATGTGGTCTTTTTCTATGGCGGACAAACATACCATTTTTTCCGAAAAAAGACAGGGAGGCTCAGGGCCAGACGATAATCTTTCTCTTGAAGCCAGGCTGGCAAAATACTCCATATCCAGGAGGGCACGCTCATCAAAACACTCTAAAAAATGGTATGTACCACCGGCGCTGCTGGCTGAAAGATTTGTTGGGCAGGTATTATGTAATTGCTTTCAGGCACCTGATACGATAGGTTTTCCGGATACCAGCTGATATGCAAATAGTTTTGCATCACCTCCATCTTTGCTGTGCAAAAAACTGGACCAATTGAGCGTTCCCCATGAATCATTCGGTAAATCACAATAATTCTGCGGTCCCCGGGAAGCTGGGAACCTTCGGTGGTGTTTTTACACCCAGTATCCTGACGATCCTGGGCATCATCCTATTTCTCCGCATGGGATTTATGGTTGGCAGCGGCGGCTTATTCAGAGCCCTGCTGATCATCTCCATTGCCAATATCGTTTCGATCCTGACCAGTGTTTCCATGTCAGCTGCGGCAACCAATATTCATGTAAAAGGAGGAGGGGCTTACTACCTGATCTCCCGAGCCCTGGGAGTGCGCTTTGGCGGATCCATCGGCATCATCCTGTTTCTGGCACAGTCGGTGTCAATAGCCTTTTACTGCATTGGCTTTGGGGAGGCACTCATGATGATTCTTCCGCCTCTTCCATTGGTATCGGTGAAATTAATTTCTGTTTGTGCAGTGATCTTTCTCTTCTTTATGGCATGGATGGGCGCAGACTGGGCGACAAAGTTCCAGTATATTGTTATGGGGCTGCTTATAATGGCCCTGATCTCCTTTTTTGTTGGGGCCTTATTGAAGTTTGAGACCGGGATGGTGGTTCAAAATTGGACCCCTTCCGAAAACGGTCTTCCTTTCTGGGTGCTGTTTGCTCTGTTTTTCCCTGCAGTGACTGGATTTACCCAGGGAGTGAACATGTCTGGCGACCTTGAAAATCCGGGAAGAAGCATCCCCTTGGGGACATTCTGGGCTGTCGGACTTTCGGCTGTGGTATATTTTGCAGCAGCGGTGCTGTTTGCAGGGTCCTTGACCAATGCCGATATGATTGCGGACTATGACTCCATGAAGCGGGTTTCTTTTTTCCCCGGGCTTGTGACGGCGGGTGTCCTCGCGGCGACCCTTTCCTCGGCGATGGCCTCATTTCTTGGTGCCCCGCGTATTCTGCAGTCGCTGGCGGCAGATAAAATCTTCACCTTTTTAAATCTATTTTCACTGGGCCACGGTGATACCAATAATCCTCGGCGGGGAGTGCTGGTATCGGGTGCCATAGCACTGGTTATTATATCATTTGGGCACCTGAACCTTGTTGCTCAGATCGTTTCGATGTTCTTTCTTATTTCCTATGGTCTTCTCAACTATGCCACATTTTATGAGTCCAGAACGAAAAGCCCGTTTTTCAGGCCGCGCTTAAAAATTTTCAGACCATGGATGAGCCTTGTTGGATTCCTGGCCTGTGCAGGGGCCATGATCGCCATAGACGTTTCAGCAGGTATCGTCGCATTTTCTATTATCTTAGCGATTTATCAATATTTAAAACATTATTCCGGACCAGCCAGGTGGGCTGACAGCAGGCGTTCTTATTTTCTCCAGAAGGCACAGGAGAATATTCGTGCCGCTGCCTTTGAGAAAGAACATGACCGGGACTGGCGTCCTGTCATATTAGCCATGACCAGGGAATCTAAAAGACTCCATCAAATCATGGGGTTTGCTGCCTGGGTAGAAGGAACGTCGGGCATTACCACTGCCGTCCGAATTATTAAAGGGCAGGGGGTAAAAACAACTCGCCTGAGAAAGGAGGTGGCTAAAGAACTCAGTTCTGATCTTGTGCAGATAAAATCAACAGCGTTTCCATTAGTGTTGACTGCAGAGGATATTTCAGAGGTCCTGCCGACTCTTGTCCAGGCGTATGGAATTGGTCCTTTCAAGGCAAATACCCTGCTGGTTAACTGGATAGATGATCTTGGCAAGGGGTTATCCGGACTCGGAGCACTTGAGTACGCCCGAAACCTGAAGTCTGCTTTCCAGCAGGGATTGAACGTTATCATCCTTGATACCGACTTAAACAAATGGGACAGGCTCTTGTCAAAGAGCGACAGCGAGCATCAGTATGTGATAGATGTCTGGTGGAGAGATGATTCAACAGGTAATTTCATGCTTCTGGTGGCGTATCTGATCACCCGCAATGAAATCTTTAAAAACTCGCTGATTCGTATGATTGCCCAGGGTGAGAAGAAAGATGCCACACAGCTCACAGAGCAGTTGAAAAAACAGCTGGAAGATATTCGTATCGATGCAGAACCACTGATCGTTCAGGATATCGATCAGGAAACAATTGTGGAAATCTCATCTGATTCTTCCATGATTCTTATGCCTTTCAGAGTGAAAGATTTTCGTTTTATCGATTCATCCGGCGGTTCCCTGTATAGATTACTTCCTCAGCTGCCGTTAACGGTGTTGGCGAAGGCAGCACAGGATATCGACCTGGAGGCAGAACCGGATGAGGGCCTTCTTGGAGATCTTGCCGCCGCATCAGACGCTCTGGAGAGTGCACAGAAAGCATATCGACAGGAATATAAAAAAGCACAACAATTAAAGTCAGAGGCGGACCGTTTAACCTTGAAGCTGAGTGAGCTGGATTCAGACGATGAAAACCGAGCTGAATTAATTGTTCAGAGTGATAATGCCATCAAAGCATATGAAACCGGATACAGAAAAGCTGCCAAAGCACGGGTGAAAGTGCAGACAGCTGTCAGGGAGCTTGAGAAAATGGCAGAAGAAGGCGAGTAATCTTATTGAAATGAGGTAACGGGGGTGCCCTTGAAAAGAACGCAGGAACGTGGCAACAAGGCTGTCAGCCAACTGATCAAACATGCTTCATGCGCTTAGTAATCAGAGCAGGATTAATTGTTTGCAGGTAAATAAATAGTAGTAAATACTATCATTAAACCCCCGTTTCATTACCATTGAAATGGGTCAATTCATAACTATTTTATACACAGGTTCATAAATGAAAGGGTTCTTAACAGTAAATTTTATCGAATAAACTTATGATTTTTAGCAAACCAGTGCGAGGAACATAAAGGTTAGAGAGGACGGTATGAAACGCTTTAAAAATATTCTTTACATCATCGAAGACGGTGACGATGAAGATGCGGTAATGGAGAAAGTCATTAATCTGGCACGCCTCAATGAAGCAGGGGTTCTGGTAAGCAGGATTCCGGAGGAATCTCATTTTAACGTTTTCTCAAACATGTTTCCCGAGCGCATGAGGGAACTGGATTCCATTTTAAGTGAACAGTATCAAGCGGAAATAGACAAAATTGTTAATGATGCCCGCTGGGGTGATATTGAGGTTAGAGGCGCTCTTATTCCGGGACATGGCTTTATTTCTGTTGTTCAACAGGTCTTGAGGGCAAAGCATGATCTGGTTATCAAGGGAGGGAAGCTTGATGAGGGTGTTGAACAGTTAGCAATGAGACTGATCAGGAAATGTCCCTGTCCGGTTTGGGTAATTCGAAAGACCCACAGCGGTGATTTTCGGCGTATATTGGCGGCAGTTGACATTGGAACCGGAAATGCAGAAACTGATGCGTTGAACAAAAAGATTGTACAGCTGGCAAGTTCGCTGGCTCAGCGTGAAAAAGGGGAGGCTCACTATATGCATTCATGGCGGCTTGAATTTGAAATGATGATGCATGGTCCGCGCATGAATGTAAAACCTGAAGAACTGTTTGAGTTTAAGAAAACACTAAGAGTCCAGCGGGAAGCAGGCCTTCAGCGCCTTCTGGAACAAAGCAATATTCAGCCATTAGCCGACAGTGTACATTTAGTCGAAGGTGACACCAGAATGGTTATCCAGGACTTGCTTGAGCAGCTGCAGATAGATGTCCTGGTGATGGGAACAATCGGCCGCTCCGGTATTCCAGGGCTGCTCATTGGTAATATGGCTGAAAAGATTCTCAGTAAAATTAACTGTACGGTCCTGACCGTCAAGCCAGATGACTTTGTTTCACCTGTAACCTTATAATATCAATATGAAAACAATTAAAAGAACGGATGACCATTATCTATGGTTTTTAAAAAAAATAATTCACTTGTCCCTGAAAGCACTCGGGCTGTTGATGATTGTTGTCATTATCTTTGGAGTTATAGATGTTGGCTGGACACTCTATCAGCATCTCATTGACAAACCGACTTTCATACTCACCATTGGAGATATTCTGACCACTTTCGGGGCCTTTATGGTTGTTCTGATCGCTATAGAAATTTTTCAGAATATCATACTTTATCTTCGCGATGACGTTATTCATGTCAGGATCGTACTGGCGACGGCTTTAATGGCAATTGCCCGAAAAGTCATTATCCTGGATTATGATGAACTGGAGCCAATGTACATCTTTGCCACCGGAGTTGTTCTTGTGGCCACAGGTATTACCTATTATTTAGTGCACAAATTGCCTGAAACGCCTCTGGCGCAGAGATCTTCGGAGAATGGGAATTGAAACGTAGGGAAATGAAGTGTTATAGTCTTCAATGATGAATGTTCTGGTACTCCAAGGTGAGGGTTATCACGGGCAGCACCAGATCGAAGCATCCTCAATTTTACTGATCAACTTGGAAGTCGTGTCTCCTGCAAGGTTGAAGTCCCTGAGGACTCCGCTCTCATTTCCATGCAGGCCGAGCGCCACAGCAGCATGGTGGTGCCGATCGAGTATTCCAAGTATCGTTCCAGTCACACTAAAACCCCAGGTAGAGACCGTCTCAATCCGCTCATCGGAGATTTTATGGTCATGGAGCAGCTTTTCTGCACGTGAAAAAATTTGATGACTCTCAGGTCCTGTTCCGTTCTTCACATGCACCAAAGTAATCGAATGCTGATCCTGCCGAGATAGAATAAAGCCAACATGATCTACAGCACGGAATGAGTTATCAGATCCATCAACGCAGAGCAGCACGTTTTTCCTGTTAACTTCAATTTTGGGGCAGACCCAGACAGGAGTGGTAAAATTGCTGTCCTTCAATATTGACTGGGCAATTTCATCTGCCGGACGTTCAAATAGCCATTGCAGGGTGTAAGACGCACGCTTACCAAGAATGATCGCATCATACAACCCTTCTGCTCCTTCACTCAGAATGTCTCTTACTTTCCCAAAACGCTCTCCTACGGTCTTGGCTTCCATCTTATCTATGGTCATTCTGCTTGTACTGATCTGTCGTATCGATTTGTCAATAGCCTTGCGGGCTCCAAGGGTGAGGCGCCCCTTTATTTTATCATCAGGTTTTTCCCACATTTCCATAAGGCTGGCATTCATATCCTTGGCGTCAAGGCGGCAAATATGCAGAAGGGTAAGCTTATGCTCGGATTCCTTTTTAAAAAATGAGCAGAGAAAATCCACGCCGGAAAGATTTTCAATTTCATTACTAATTGTTACCAAAAAATGTTTATCCATAACGATATCCAGGTTTTTCTATCACATTAAATCTGCTTTATTTGCCCAGTCCCCCCATGATGCCGCGAACCGCCGCCGGAATATCAGCAGGAAGGACAATCGTTTTGCCATTTTCACTTGTGGCCATGGCCTTGATACTGTCTATGTATTTTTCACCCAGTATATACATGACCGGTAATTCATGATCTTTGATCGCCTGGGTGACTTTTTCAATGGCCTGCTGGCTTGCTTCAGCGAGAACAATTTTTGCCTGGGCGTCTCGTTTTGAGGCCTCAAAACGGCCTTCGGCCTCGAGAATTGCTGCATTCTTGTCACCGTCGGCCCGGGTGACAGTGGCCCGGCGCTGACGCTCAGCTGCGGCCTGCTCTTCCATCGCCGTCTGCATGGTTGAGCTGGGATTGATGTCTTGTATTTCAACAGTCTTCAGGGTTATTCCCCAATCGGCGATGTCGTCAGAGATGGAGGTCTTCAATTTGGCTTTAATCATATCACGGCTGGATAAGGCGTCGTCAAGCTGCATTTCGCCGACAATGGATCGGAGTGCGGTCTGGACCAGGTTCTGGATGGCAATAATATAATTTTCCACACCATACACAGCTTTCTCAGGGTGGATGATATTGATGAAGGCCACCGCGTTGGCAATAATAACAACGTTGTCTTTTGTGATGACTTCCTGGCTTGGAATATCCAAAACAATATCTTTGGTGGTAACCTTGTAGGCAACGGCGTCAAAGTAGGGAATAATGATGTTGAGGCCAGGCGAGAGCGTTAAGTGGTATTTACCGAGGCGCTGCACAACCCATTTTGAGCCTTGAGGCACCAATCGGACACCTTTGGCTATCGTCATAATTACCAGCAGCGCAAATACCAATGTAACAATTAGACCATATTCCATAACAACACCTCTACAAGTATTTGAAGGTTTCAGTTTCCTTTCGGTCGTACGATAAGTGTATTGCCTGAGACATCGGTTACTTCAACCCGGTCTCCGACTGAACAGCCGTCATGACAGATAAATTCCCATTCATCAGCACCGAGAAGCGGCATTGAAAACCTTACAACCCCTCGGATATCATCCTGCGGGGCCTTGGTGACGATACCTGTCTCTCCAGTTACAGCTTCCCGGGAAATTCCAGCTTTGGTACGATCCGTCATGGTTGGTTTGAAAAATTTAAACCAGAGAAACGTAAACCCGATGCTGCCCAATGCCCAGCAAATGATTTGCAGGCTCAGAGGACTCTCAGGCGCGATGAAAAGCATTAAGGCAACAAGGAAAGCTGCAAGACCAAACCAGAAGAGGGTGAAGCTTGGGACCAGCATTTCCCCGACGATAAGGATCATTCCCAAAATCAGCCAATACCACCAGAGTGCCGTAAACGCCATAGTCCCTCCTTTTGAACATGGAATAAACTGGAATAACAATTACTGTAATATTCTAAGCTTTATTAAATATTTGTAAAGAGATAGAGGGTTTATCATAAATATATTATGAAAACATGAGGAGCCTCAGTTCTTTATACCGATAATCTGGATAACAGCAACTTTACCTTTATGGTGTGTTCCTTCATCAATGAGCCGTTCTGTCTCAATTGCATGCTGCAAATAGAGTGCTTCCAGCTCGCGTTTGATACTGTCCAGATCCATCAGCATTTCAGGTTTACGGGGTCCGCCGGTATTGTATTTAATCTGACCTTTACTGAACCCCTCAAGGATATAAACTCCCCCTGGTCGCAGCCCCTTATGAATCTGTCCATGTATATGTTCCTGGATAGCGGGCGGCAGGTGACAAAAAATTGAAATGATGCCATCGTAGGAATCCGCTGAAATCTGGTAATCCTTAAGATCAGCAACACAGGTTTCTATGGATACCGATCGACTTTGTGCGAGTGCTTTTGACTTGTCCAGGCCGACAGGTGATAGATCAACGCAGCTCACGTTATATCCATTTTCAGCCAGATAGACGGCATTCCGGCCTTCTCCTTCCGCCAGGCAGAGTATTTTCCCGCCGGGACGGATTTTACCCATTGACTCTCTCAGAAAATCATTCGGTTTGGTACCGTAAGCGAAGCCTTCTTCAGCATAACGTTGATCCCACATTTATTTACCCCTTTCAATCGACCAGCAAAACGATTCTTAAAAATAAACCTGATTACCCTCAAAACTGAGCTTAGCGCAAGTAACTTAATTTCATCAATAAAGTGAGGGGGCTGATTTTATTTTTCTTCCTCCAAAATCAGGGACAGATTGATTTATCACAAAAAACGTGAAAAAAAGCCAGTCCCCTCGATACCATATAGAAAAATTTAATCTGTCTCCCGTTGCAAAATCGAGAAGCTGAAGATTAATGGTAATCAGAAAAATAAATACCTGTCTGTTTAAACAAACGACAGGCTGAACTATAATAATCCTTTTAAGGCAGATTGCTTATCAGCATCAGCTGAAAAGTGGAAAATCGATTATCAATGAAAATTAACAAGCGTAAGAAACAAACCACATGCGATACAGCCCGTTGCTTCCCGATACGGTATTGTCCATCTATTGCCTTCAGGGTGTTGTTCCTGAACAAACATGTCAGTCGGTGGACTGCTTTCTCGGGAATTGGCAGGAGGATGACTATTCTTTTCTGTTTTTTCAAAAACCGGTGGACAATTTCATTCATGCGCTTGTCTCAAACGGTAAAGATCTGCAGTTGATTGACCAATATACCATTACCTATGAGCAATGGCAGGGCGGTTCTAAAGAATCGTTTCAAATTGGCTGTTTCATGGTTAACCCGCCCGGGACCCAATGCCCGCCAGAGTCTGCTCAGTTATCATTTACCCTTGATGCCGGTGTCGTTTTTGGTAACGGTACACACCCAACAACCAGGGACTGTTTACTGGTACTTGAAATGGCCTGTGGCGTCGAGAACATAGAGACAATGCTTGATCTGGGAACAGGAACCGGAGTTCTGGCGCTGGGTGCAGCTCGACTGGGGGTGAGAAAGATTGCTGCTGTAGACTATAATCTGCTTGCCGCACGAACAGCTCGGCGCAACGTCCAGCTGAACAACTTGACGGGCACAATCGTTGTTGTAAATGGCAGAGCGCAAGATTTTACCGGCAGGCCAACTGACCTGATGGTTGCAAATATTCATTACGATGTTATGAAGTCCATCGTTGATTCTGAAGGCTTTCTCAGGCAAAAATTATTCGTGCTCTCCGGGCTGTTGAACAACAGGGGCGCGAACATCCTCAAGCGCTGGGAGGCAGAAGGAACCTGGCAGACTATACTGGGTTCCAATAGTTGAGAGGTGGATCAATCAGACCGCTCCTGTCTCTCCTTTTTTGCAGCATCCCACATTGTGGTTATAGTTTGGCCACACTCCGGATGAACCGGAGTGTTTAATAGCCAAACAGAAACGGTGTTATCAAAAGTGGAGATATCCCATGTCTGAAGTAAATCTCGTTGCTGCTACCGAGGCACATACACGTGCCAAAAGCGGTTCTGCTCTGCTTGTCTGTGCCTATGATAGTGATGAAAAATTTCGCAATGTACATCTTGAAGGAGCGATATCCCTTGGTGAATTTAAATCAAAACTCAATACGGTTGACCGGGGTAAGGAAATTATCTTCTACTGCGCCTGACCGGGCGGTGGTTCAGCTGCTGGTCAAGCAGCTCACTACAACGGTGAAGGATTCACCAATACCAAAGCGATTGAAGATGGTGTCAGTGCCTGGAAAAGCGCCGGCCTCCCCATCCTTGGCACATAAGCCTGTAAAGTAGCAATTCGGGCCCGGATAGTATGTTTTGAACAGGGACAACGGTCCGGGCCCGAAATCATTCATACCCATCCGTTCAACGATCATAGTGTAATACAGCTTCAACCCCTGTCAGTAATTAAGCATCCTGATATCTGATGACTACGATAAAATTTCTTCCTGGGAATACTCTATTGTTAAGGGTAGCGGCCTTTCACCAGCACAGATGCACACCGTCGAGGTAATTGGCCACCACCAGAATATGAGAATGAAGGAACTGGCAGAGCGGCTCGGGGTTACAACGGGAACGCTGACCGTTGGTGTTGATAAGCTTGAAAAAATGGGCCTTGTCGAGCGAAAACCACACGAAAAGGATCGGCGTTCATGGTTGATTGTGCTGACTGGAGACGCTGTCAAAGCTTCTTGGGATCGTTCTGAAGGGAATGTGATCCCTTAAAGGTATTTACCGGAACAAGGCCTCATCTGTAAAGGGCCTGGCCACTCGTCATCAGGAGAAACAAGATGAACCAGCATGAAAAAATAAACTATGTGGAATTTCCATCCAAAAATCTGGAAGAAACAAAGAGGTTTTATGCTTCCGCCTTGAGCTGGTCATTTCTTGACTACGGTCCTGACTACTGCGCAATTGAAGATGGAGGACTGGATGGAGGTTTCTATAAGTCTGATTTACAAAGTACCACTGAATCCGGCAGCGTTTTGGTCGTACTTTTCAGTGATGACCTTGAAGCAACGCAAAGAAAAATTGAAGCGTCGGGTGGAAAAATTGTTAAGAACATCTTCGATTTTCCCGGTGGTAGACGATTTCATTTCACAGACCCCAGCGGAAATGAACTTGCTGTCTGGTCTTCAAAATAGTGGCTGGAAAGATGGAGCAGAAACCGAGACCTGGTCTGTCATCGTTATAGCCTGTGAGTGTGCCCTGGTTACCAGTTTTTGTACTCTGTCGCTCGTGTAATCCTCCATAACTATGATGGTGTTTTGGTGCGGCAGGTATTACTCGCTAAATAATCGATGGTCCACTTGCACTGTTCCAGTCTGTAATTATCTTCTGCTCTAGTTATCAACAGAATGGAGCAATTTCAGCTCATACAAATCAATAACGGAGGGTTTTCCGATGCAATTAACGATACGTACTATAATTTTCACCATGTTGTTCTCCCTTGTGTGCTCTTCTGCCTGGGCAGATGAATACTCAGAAACCAAAAAGATGTTTGCTGATGCTGGCCAGTCAAACATGTTTGACAGTGCATATGGTTATGCGCTCTTCCCAACCATTGGTGAAGCCGGGTTTATCGTTGGTGGAGCTTATGGTAAAGGGAAGGTCTATGCGCAAGGTAAATATATCGGCGACACATCTATGACCCAGGCATCCGTCGGTTTTCAGTTTGGTGGCTCAGCCTATAGCCAGGTTATATTCTTTGAGGACAAGCGTGCTCTCGACACCTTTACCAGTGGAAATTTTGAATTTGATGCAGGAGCTAAAGCAGTTGCGATTACGGCTGCAGCTGGAGCTTCAACAAGTACCGCTGGTAGCTCTGCTACTGCGAGTGGCGGCAAAAATAACGCAGCAACAACAAGTGCCGGCTACACGAAGGGCATGCTCACTTTCACCATAGTCAAAGGTGGCGCAATGATTAATGTTAGTGTTGGTGGCCAGAAGTTTAAATACATGAAGCCTTAAAATAGCAAAGAAACTATCTAAAAATTCACACAGCTACCTCCTGTATCAGAAATACATATTGCATTCTATCTGATACAGGAGGAAGCCTGGACAACAGCTACAAACAACGGGTTTTTGCTTTTTGTCACGCTATTCTTCACCATAAATTACCAGGTCCACTTTCAACTCAAAAGAGAGAATCTAAAAAATTGCTGTCTAATCAAATGTCTTTGTTTTGTCTTCAAGGAGTGGTGGTGATTGCTTTCCTGCCATTGAATCAATTGAGATCTTCCAGACGCTAAGTCCGCTTAACGGAATATTTTTGAAATCCCATGTCTTGTTGGAGTATTGGCGCATGATATGAGTAAGCCCCAGAATCTTATCTTCAATGGTTGACAATTCCTCCACTTTTCCAAAGCCAATCACACTCTTAAATGAGAATGACCAGTTGCATGGGGACGTTTCGTCAGACAATAGTGTTACATCTGATTCGAATTCAAAACACACGTTATTATTTACAGAGAGTATATCAATTTTTTTTCCGGCTCTGGCCGAGTGAAAGTAAATAAAGGTTCCATCATAGCCAAAAGAAACCGGAACAATATAGGGCTTATCATCTAAAGACAATGCCAGTCGACATACCTGGCACTTTTTAATGATTCCTGAAATTTCCGCTTCTTTGAGGGCCTTATCCTTTCTTCTCACCGCAATCTCCCAAAAATTAAAACCTGGCTCCCTGCTGACCTGCTTATTTTTTAAGGATTTCTTTTAATGTCTGGGGATAGTCAGTTATCAGGGATGAAACTCCCCAGTCAATATAGGTCTGCATCATATTTGCATCGTTAACGGTATAAATATTGACTGTACAGCCATGTTCCAGTGCCCTTAAAAACTGACCATGATCAATATATTTCTGATTTGCATTATAGGTCTGATAAACGAACTTTCCCCAGTTGTTTCTCCCTGACAGTGCACCGCCAATCAGCGCATTAACTTCAATTTCAGGACGAAGAAGCTGGGCCGTGTCGAGGTAGGGGTGATAAAATGATGAAATGGACACCTGTTCAGTACCAATGTTGGTGTAATCGATACATTTGATAACCTCTTCAACAAGGGGGAAGGTGTTGAGCGGTGCGCTCACCTTTTTCAACTCAAGATTTATCTGCCAGCGCTTATCCTTTATAAAGAGCAGCGTTTCCTCAAGTGCCGGAATCTGAAGGTCATACATCTGCTCCATTTCTGCAAAAGAGACCGTGCCATTGGTGATTTGGGAGAAGGGATCAGAATCGATAAACCAGGAACCCGCATCAAGCTCTCTGAGCTCATCGAGCAGAAATGTCGTTATCGGCTGGTTGGCGCGATCCGGAAAACATTCCAAGACATTTGTCGTTCTTGCAGGTGTTTTATCATGGTGAATAACAAGCTGACCGTCAGCCGAGACCTGCACATCGACCTCAATGCCGTCAGCACCGATGTCCCACGCTTTCCTGAAGGCCGCCAGGGTATTTTCAGGAGCAAGACTTCTCGCTCCCCGGTGGCCAATGTTTCGTGTTACCATGCCATTGTATCAGGCAGAGGCCTCATCAGTAATTTCCTGGATCCAGGAAAGTGCTGCGGCCACTTTTGGAAAGCCAATCGTAGAGATAAGAACCAGAAGCGCATGTTCGATTTCTTTTTTACTGGCGCCCGCCGAGAGGGCTCTTCTGGTATGAGAGTGAACAGAACCGACCGACTGGGCTGAGGCCGCAACTGCCAGCTGGATCAATTCCGTGGTTTTGTTATCGAGCGGTCCCGCCTCACGAACTGTTGCGCCGAGGCTTTCAACCGCCGCCATTGTCTCCGGAAAATGGGATAACAGATATTGGTAGTGTCTTACTTTTACTTTTTTACCGGACATATACTATCCTCCTTGTGAATTCGTAAAATTGAGGTTTCCCGTCTATTTTCTGCCAGGAAAATCTTCTATCATTCTAATTACTCGATAATAATTTTCAAACACCGTTTTTACCACGGCCACATAGTTTGACTGCGCTCTTGTGAGGTTTGAGACTGCATCAAGCAGGTCAAGCTGGCGCTGCACCCCCTCTTTATACTTAAGATCTGTGATACGCAGGTTCTCTTCGGCATAGCTAATATCTTCCCGAGCCACTTCGATATTGGCCAGACTGATCTCATAATCGACGAGTATATCTTTTAATGTTGTTTTTAACTCACTCTGGAGTTCAGCCAAATCATAGTTTACTGAACGGACTTCTGCCTTGGCCCTGGCAATGTCTGCCTCGTCCTGAAATCCGTTAAACAGATTGAATGACATGATCAGTTCAGCACGGAGTTCGTCGTCGCTAAAATCACCCTGCCCATTGAGGAAGTTGTCATCGTAGTTACGATATCTGCCGACAAGATCAAATTGAGGGTAGTAGTCTCCGTACTGAGCGCGTACCGTGTACTCAGTTGAACGTGCAAGAGATTCAAGTACCTTCAGCTCACTCCGCTGGGTGAGCATCTGCTGCTCCAGTCCATTTTGTTTCTCAAGCGCTGGCGTGGCCTGGAATTCCATAAAGTTCAGTTCATCATCGCTTATCTCCTGGTTAACGGTTCGACTCAGCTGGTTCAGAGCCTTTGCCAGCTCAGCCTCTTCCCTCTGTACACCGAGATTTGCATTATCATAATCTACCTTGAACTTGAGGACAGCATTTTTGTCGATAAGACCGACTTCATACCGGTTTTTACTGTCTATAAAGAGACCTTCAAGTGTTTTATAGGAATCGTTCGCCACTTTGAGCCGGGCTTTTTGATTGTAGACAGCCAGGTATCTCAATGCTACAGCAAGTTGAATATCCTGCTCTATTGCCAGAAGCCTGAAAGACTCAACTTTTTCAATGCTTTCTGCAGAACTGATACTGTATTTATCTTTAAAACCGGAAAAAATGTTCCATCTCAATGCCGAGCTGAAAGCAGAATTTTCCTTTCGCTCTGTTGGTGTTGCCTCATCGATCGCATAGGTATTGTAAGCAATATCAAACGACGGATAATAACCGCTCTTGGCGATACGGGTGCTTTCTATGGATTTCTCTATTTCTGTTTCGAACCGTTTAACAAGTGCACGGTTGTCAAGCGCTGTTTTCTGCATCTGCTCGAGGGTCAGGGCAAACACCACCTGGGGCAGCAGGAGAAATGGTATCAGAAGGCTACTGAGCTTCATTGTTTCTACTCCTCTCAAATCCGATTACGAAGGCCAGCATCGCTGGAATAACAAACAGGGTAAACAGTGTCGACAGGGCAAGACCACCAAGCAGAATACTCCCGAGCCCGCGATATAATTCAGAGCCGGCTCCGGTGGATAGAACCAGCGGCGTCATTGCCAGAATAGAGGTGGTGGCGCTCATGAAAATAGGCCTGATTCTGGTTTTCACTGCTTCAGATACTGCTGTTACACCTTCGAGTCCGTTGTAGCGTACATTGTTGAGTGACTGATGAACGATGAGGATGGCGTTATTAACCACAGTGCCAATCAATATGATAAATCCCAGCATGGCCAGGATATCAAATCCCTGCGGGGCAACAAATGTATTAACGGTTAAAAGGCCGATAAAACCACCGGCAGCAGCAAGAGGAACGCTGAACAGAATAATGAACGGGTAGAGAAAATTTTCAAATAATGCCGCCATCAGCAGGTAAGTGATCAGCAGGGCCAGCAGCAGATTCCATTGCAGCGCTTCTCCTGTTTCGGCCAGCTTGTCCGCGTTACCGCCTATAGTTATCTCAACATTATCGAGTTTTCCATCCTGTTTCATTGGTCCGATAATATTGTTTTCTATCATTTCCATCGCATCCTGCAGGGCGATTGAGGCAGGAGGCGTGACCTGCAGCGTAATATTTCGTTTACGCTCCAGGTGGTTGACTTGAGGCATACCTTCACTGTATCCAAGGTCACTGATATCACCAATTTTTATCAGATCTCCAAAGCGATTGACGATGGAGGCGTTGAGGATGTTCTCAGGATTGTCAAACTGAGTCTCATTTCCTTTTAGAACAAGATTTATCTGCTTCGTACCCTCCGGCCTGTATTCATCAATTTTTCGCCCATCCATAAGGATATCAACATAGACGCCCAGATCTCTTTCTGTCAATCCGTTTGCGGCGAGCCGCTCTTTATTGGGATTAACCCTGATTTCCGGGTAACTTGTTTCAAGGGACGGTACCGGCCTGACCTGGGCTCCCTGGATGTTCTGACTGATGGCCCCGAACAACATTCTGGCAGCGCCGACGATCTCGTTTATGTCATCACCTGAGACGTTTACCTCAACTGTTCGTCCCTGTCCAAGACCTCTTTCAAAGATACTCGTCTGAAGCGAAACACCGAATATGCCGGGAATTGAATTTATGATACGGGTGAAAAGCGGTATCAGTTCTTTTGCCCGTGTTTCGCTAACTGACATGCCGCCAAAAAGTGTGATTCGATCTGCTCCGACATAGAACATCTGCTTGACCTGGGGGAATCCGTCCAGGTTGTCTTCCTTGAAATAGGGTTCTGTCTGGCGGTAGATATGGTGTCCTATCTCCTTTAATTTATCAACAGAATAGCCGGGCGGTGGAAGCAGGATATTGAGAATAAGATTCTGGTTTCCCTGCGGCAGATATTCGGCGCTTGGGCGCAGCCAGAAAATGATCGCAATTGAAAGGGAGGTAAACAAGGTAACCGTCACGATTCTGGTGAAGACATTTTTCAGACAAAAATTGGAAAACCCCATCAGGCCGCGAGCAATGAAGGGCCCGATGATTGAACGCTGCAGCCGATTCGGCTGCTTGATTTTCCCTTCATCTCTACGATAAAAGATATTTACCAGGGTCGGTATTACGGTGATTGAAACCATAAAGCTGATCATGATAGAAAAAGTGATGGCAATGGCAATATCTCGAAAAAGCTGTCCCGCCTCTTCCTGCATGAATATGACCGGTAGAAATACAGCGACAGTGGTTGCCGTCGAAGCAAAGACGGCACCCCACACTTCTTTGGTGCCTTCCCTGGCGGCTTGGTAGGCTCTCTTACCCATCTTTCTGTGCCGGTCGATGTTCTCCAGCACTACAATCGAGTTATCGACAAGCATTCCTACAGCAAATGAGATTCCGGCCAGGCTGACCACATTGAGACTTCTGTTGCTCAGCCACAGAAATATAAAGGTGCCGATTACTGAGATCGGAATTGCCAGCGCTGTTACCAGCGTTGAACGTACACTGCGTAGAAAAATTAGCAGAACGGTGACTGCCAGCAGTCCCCCGACCAGTACATTTTGCTTTACCAGGTTAATGGAGGTGTTGATGTATGGTCGCTGGTCGTACACCATATCCAAGTACAGACCGTTATCTGCAAGTATTGAACTGTTGAGCCGTTCAACTTCCTGCTCGACTCTGTCCGTCATGATCAGGACATTGGTTCCGGGCTCCTTGCGAATACCGACAACAATAATCTGCTCGGTTTTGTTAAGGACCGCGCCTGTCTCTTTACTGAACCCTTTTTTGACGGTTACCAGATCCCTGAGATACACTCGTTTTTGGCCATCGTCAAAAACAACAACATCAAGGACTTCTTCAGGAGACTGAAACTGGCCGATGGTTCGTATACGGTAGTTTTTTCTGCCGATTCCAAGCACTCCGGCCGAAATTGTTGAATTTGAGTTTGTAACGGCTGCAGATATCTGGTTGATGGTGACATTGTGCTGGGCCAGTTTCTCCATATTGAGTTCGACATGGAGCTCGTCCTCGGTTCCGCCAAAGACGAAAAGAGAGCCGACACCTTTAATCCGCTCAAGGTGCTGTCTTACGTGATCCTCAAAAAAGGTTCGATACTGGTTGATATGAACTTTGTTTTCAGGTTTTGTTTTCAGCAGTATCCAGGTAACTATTGAACTGTCTGCTCCTGCTGCCTCGATGGACGGACGTTTGGCATTATCGGGGTAGTCGGAGACCTCGTTCATTTTGTTGGAAACCCGCAGCAGTGCATCATCAAGGTTTGTTCCCAGTTCAAAAGAGAGGGTAATCTCACCGAGATTATTATAGCTGGCGCTCTCCATTTTGGTCAGGCCCTGGAGGCCTTTGAGCGCTTCTTCCTGCCTTTCTATGATTTCCTTCTCAATTTCATAAGGCGTGGCACCATTCCATATGGTTTGCACGGTAATTTGCGGTTTTTCAACATCCGGTGTGAGTTGTACCGGTAATTTGTTCAGCCCGATAAGTCCGAAAGTAATCAGGAGAATAATGCCGACGATAACGGAAACCGGCTTGTCGAGGGCATATTTTACTATATCCATTAATTCTCTCCTGCCACAACAACCGGCTGGTCCGGTCTGAGACGCTCGTTTCCTTCCACGACAAGATTCATGCCGGGAACGATATAGGGGTTGTCAACGCCAACCCGGTCTCCAAGAAAGGTAACAATATTTACTGGCAAGATTGCAGCTTTACCCTCTTTGACGGTATAGACGAAGTCTTTACCCTGAAATTTGATCAGGGCGGCTCGACTGAAAATACTCAGTTTCTGGCGCGCGCTGATCGGCACGGAAACGGTAGCCGACATATTTTGAGCGACGAGCGGTAGTGGTGGAATTGATATTTTCAGGAAAACATTTTTTGTTTTCATATCGGCAACAGGATCGATATCGATGATTTTACCCTGCAGTTCTTTATTGTAGGCATTAATGGTTACCGGTATTTCCTGGCCGATTTCAATAAACTGCAAGGTCGTCTCGGCAATGGGTGCACGGATAAAAAGGTCTTCACTGGAGCCGATCGATACCAGCTGTTTTCCCGGTTGCACCCAGCTCCCCGAGTCTACATCTTTGGTCAGAATAATTCCGTCAAATGGGGCGGAGATAATAGAGCGGGTTTTTTGGATCAATAGTTTTTGAAGTGTTGATCCAATGGCCTGTTTCTCCTTCTGGGAATCCTGATAGGTAAAGAGGGAATCATCGTATTCTTTTTCACTTACTCCCGACTTGCCAAAGAGGCGTTCCAGACGCGAAAAGTTCTTCTTGGCATTGGCAATGCGAAGTTCAATCTGTTCAATACGGGACTTCTGGTATATTATCTCTTGGTCGAGTATTTCTGTATTCAGCTTAACGAGCGGGTCACCTAATTTTACCTTGTCTCCCTGTTTCACGTTCACCTGATCGACGAGTCCGGCAAGCTCTGTTGAGATCTCGCTGATTCGGTCATAATAGAGAAGACCGATCACCAATCTTGTCTGGGATACTTCTTCCTGAACCACCGGCGCAACCTTGACCTGGGATGGCGGCGGGCCATCAGCAGCTTGAGCACTCAGGGAGCTTGATAAAACGAGAATAATGGTGCTCCAGAGGTTGATGGAAAAAATAGTTCTTACGCTCATTTTTGTCTCCCGGTTGTTCTGTCAAGCAGGGTAATTGTAAACATCCTGATCAATCTATGATCATATCTGTCTGAATATTAAGGTATAATCGTTATGTGCGCTTATGATGCCAGTAATGTTAACAGGGGAATGTAAGGAATCCAACATATTCAGACTCATTGCCGGGTTCTCCTGATGTTAAAGAGAAACGTATTAACACAGGTGGCGAAACTGTCAAGATATTGAGTCAATTGGAAAACAACCAGAGAGGGGATACTATACCTGGAAAAGCCGAGCCTGGTGACCCAATTATATGAAAATTTCGTCTATAGATGATCGATTTAGCTGTCATTCCTTTGCTTTACAGAGCTCGCCTGGTTTTCAGCATCAAGCAATAAACAACCAGCAGCATTACCGGTATGAGAGATGCGGGGAAATTATGCCAGTTTTTCATGTAAAGAAAAGAGTCTCTTCCGTTAAACGAGTACCTCAATGCCAAAATCATCATTCAGTTGTCCATCCAGTTGCTTTTACTCGCCGCTCTGCTGCTCTGCGGCATCAAATGGGGTGCAGCCAATATGCGCGTTCCTGCTTCAGGTATGCGTTTTCCGGAAGAACCAAATTAATAAAGCCATTTTCCTGACGGAAAAATGGCTTTATTAATTTCATTTCAGCTAAAAAGCTGGAGAGTATTTATTTGTAGATTACGAGACGATCTCAACCATCATCTCGTAAAGCTGCATTGGCGTAATCCCCTGCGGCTCAGCGATCTCCTTTAACTTGGCACCGGCTTCTGCTTTTATTCCCCTGCCTTCCAGTCCTTCGATGATTTTATTGGTGTCAAGACCATACTCTGTGCAGATCTCTTCAAGGGTCTTTTTCCCGAGTCCGGATGGTGGAGCTTCCGGGAGCGCTGACGGGGCTTTTGAGACGATCTCAAGCATCATCTCGTAAAGCTGCATCGAGGTAACCCCCTGTGGTTCGGCGATGTCTTTTAACTTGGCGCCCGTTTCTGCCTTTATTCCCCTGCCTTTCAGTCCTTCGATGATTTTATTGGCGTCAAGACCGTATTCTGTGCAGATCTCTTCAAGGGTCTTTTTCCCGAATCCGGATGGTGGAGCTTCCGGGAGCGCTGACGGGGCTCCAGAGTCACTTGATGTTTGCGGGGTGATGGCAGCTGATTTAATGATTTCGTATATCTGTTGAGGAGATTTTTTAGCTTTGTCAGCGATCTCACGAAGTATATCGTTTTCACCGGAAACTGATATGCCGGCAGCCTTCAATAACTCCAGGCTCTTGGTTAAATCGAGATTTTCTCTTTTGGTGAACATCTTAAGAGAGGATGATTCGGCATGGCCATATGGTGGATCACCATATTTCTTTGCTGCGGTATCTTTAAAATGTTCTGATATTTCCATAATCGTGCTCATCGGTGGAACATTATAGTACGTTCCCACGATAAAAATCACGGTAAGGACCAGGGCAACGTTAAAGGAGCTGGTGAATACTTTAATTTCTTTGGCCTTATTCTTCATATAGGCAACAATTGGTTTCCAGTTGTAGTATATGTGCAGGATTCCGGCAAAAATAAATAAGAAGCCGATTGTTGTATGCTGTGCGCCCCAGTCACCTTTTGTCAGCCCAAGAAAGTACCAGTCAGCCCAATTGGCAATCCGTCCTTCCGGGACGACATAGAGAATAATTGAGTTAACGGTTAATACCACCAGTGTTAACAACATGGTCATTGATGTGATTTTCCTGATATTCATGCAAAACACCTTTAATCTAGAGTTGATACGTCGTTGGTCCAGTAAAATATCACTACATTAATAAGTATAAAAAAGAATAAGTAAATAGTTAAATTGTTGTTTAGATAACAAGGCGTAATTCAGACATATCCCGGGTAGACAGGGGAACTGACAGACTCCCTTTTAATCTGCTTGATACATCATTTTACGGTTACAGGGAATCGATAGGTCTTTTCTTATCAAAGTGGTCGGCAGGGACCGCTGTTCTTTTCCTGGTGGAAAATTCAATTGAGTTTGTCGGGCAGATCTCTCTGCAGCTATAGCATGAGAAACAATCAGGAATGGTCGTTTTGTCCTGTTTTAATATTGCCCCCATGACCGTCGAAGGACAAGCGGTGGCACATTTCTCACATGCAATACAGGTCTCATAGTTGACGCTGATCTTATTGAGACTGATTTTTTCAACAAGCCAGCCAGCCAACCCGAATGGACAGAAGAGATGACACCATGGCCTGTAAATAAAAAGGCTTGCAACAAGAAGAGACCCGACAAAAATGATCCCGGAAACACCCAGGTGAATGGGCTTGAAAACCTTGAAAGGATCAATAAACTCTATAATATCAGTTCCCCAACCAAAGGCTGCGATGGTGAAAACAGTCAGAAATGTTACCCGGATAGTGTTAGTGATATAAAACGGTATTTTAATTTGCCGGCCAATAACAGCTTTATGCGACTCAGTTTCATTTATTCGGAAAGTCAGATCCTGCAATGTACCAACCTGGCAGCCCCACGAGCATATAAATTTATTTGCTAGAAAGACCAATAATAAGAAGACGGTGAGCGCGATCATCCGCGGTGGAAAGATAGCACCTGTGGAGGCAAAGAGATGAATAGCGTCTTTAACGGTGCCCATGGGACTTGGATCTGCCCCGAGTATCACACCAAAAATCAGAACTGAAAGAAAAAGAGCAGTTTTTCTCTTGCCTGGACTGACGTCTCGTTTTCTGAATAATGTGAAAACGGTGAGGAGAAATGCAAACCACATGGAGAATTTAATAAGGATCTTTTTCCAGTTCTTCGATTCATGCTCTGCGGCGAGAGCGAGCTTTTTTGTTACCAGGGATTTTATCTGAGTATCTGTACCAAATTGAGATAATGTTTTTTGAAGATCTGATTTATTCTGAAGTCCGAAAATTGATTTTAATGATGGATTGGGAAGCCCATTTACTTGACCAAATTCTTTCAGGGTCATCTCCTGACTGACAACGAGACTGCTGAGATTGGGAAGTTTCTCAGGCTTACCGCCCCAGAGCCGTGCCGATACCATCGACAAAATAACGACAGTGGCTAGTAGTGATATAAATAATATGATCGTTTTCCCGGGTGAAGACCTTACCATGGGTGCTAAATCCTCTCTTTTTCAGTTCAGTGAGTAATGGTAATATGGCTTAGGTTAATTATTTAGTTTATTTCTTTACCATATTGTTTTGTGTTTATACAAGATTAAAACATTCAATGATTCTTAATCTCGGCCATTGTTACACACGTTAGTTAAAACAGCATGGTGCGGGAAATAAATAAAACGAGGTGGGAGATTGGATAAAGTCGCCGTAATCACCGGGGACGGCAGAGGTATCGGTGCAGCAACAGCATTCAATGTCTGTGTCAATTATAAAAGGAGTAAGGATCGTTCCACACAGCTTGTTGAAGACATTCAGGGAATGGGGGCAAGGGCGATCACGGCGGAGACCCGGGTGAGGTTGCTGCAGCAATAGGTTGGCTGCGGTCAGATAAGGCTTCTTATATGACTGGAACCTTTATGGATCTCGGTGTTGAAAAATAGATAATGGATTGACGAACCGACACCGGTCAATCCTTAAAAAGTGCTTCTAAATGTATCATGTCTCCTTTTCCGCTGATTTTTACCTCATAATCAAGGGAGTGAAAGAGTTTGATCATTCGCTTGTTGCCTTTTGAGGTATATGCGGTGAAGCCGATTATGTTGCTAACTTTGGCTGCTTCAGCAAGTTTCCTGATTACGATTGATGACAGTCCTCTCCCCTGCCAGCTTTTCTCTACAGAAAAGGCTATCTCAGCAAGGTTGGTCTCAGGATTTGAATAGTATTCTCCAACGGCGAGCACCCGCTCAAAGCCTGGCTCACCCTCAACCGCGACTATTGTGAGGTCTTTGCTGTAATCGATAATGAAGGTTCGCTCTATCTGTTTGGAAACAAAGCTGGTCTTTTCATGAAAAAAACGTGAGGTGACATCGGACTTGTCCAGCCCGTAATAATGTTCCTGAATTGGCCGCTCGTCAGTCAGCTTGACCGGTCGGAAGGTGAGCTGCCGGTTATTGATAATTCTGGTCTCTTCCAGGTGAAGCGGGTAGGTGGCGTGCATTTCTTCTTTTAATGAGCGTTCAGGGCCCAGCAACCCGAGTTCTTTGGCCTGGTCAAACAGGTAGTCTCGAAAGTCGGGATGAGCGATGGAAATCATAGCTAAGGCACGTTCCTGAATGGATTTACCAAAAAGATTTACCGATCCATACTCTGTGACAACATACTGAACTTCACCACGGGGAATGACAACGGCACTGTTCTGCAATACTGGGACGATTCTACTTTCCTGGTTGTGACTCCTGGTTGAGGTAAGCATGAGGATTGATTTTCCTCCTTCCGACATGGAAGCCCCACGAAAAAAATCAACAATTCCGGTTACCCCTGAAAAGTTGTTATATGCCAGTGCATCTGCTGTAACCTGGCCGGTGAGGTCTATTTCCCTGCCGATATTCATTGCTACCATCTTGCGGTTTTTAGAAATAATTCGAGGATCGTTGACATATTTGGAGGGATGAAACTCGACAACAGAGTTATTGTCGAGCATATCGTAGAGATCCCGGGTACCAATGGCGTTGCTGCAGATAATCTTACCGTTGTTGAATCCTTTCTTCTTATTTGTCACCACCCCCATGGCCATTAATTTCATGATGGTATTTGTTATATACTGAGTGTGAATTCCCAGGTCGCTTTTTTCCATCAGGGCCTGAATGATTGCATCCGAGGTGGCTCCAAGAGACATCTGCATTGTTGAACCGTCATCCACGAGTCGGGAAACATAGCGGGCCATCGTCGCTGCAGCCGACACTTCCGGGTATGTACCGATTTCTCGTAAAGCTTCATCATATTCGACAAAATAGTCGATATCATTAACATGGATATTGCTTCGCCCCTGGACCCGCGGCATATTATTGTTAACCTGAGCGATAACAATATCAGCAGCAGATGCCGCGGCAGAGGTAATATCAACCGATATTCCGAGGCTCATCCAGCCAAAATCATCTGGCGGGGTAACCTGAATCAGCGCCACCTGAATAGGGAGCAGTCGAGATTTAATGAGCTTATGTATCTCGGATAGGTTTATTGGCGTGATAAACCTCAGATCGCCCTTGAAGCTTTCAGAGTTTGCCGAGCCGAGATAAAATGATCGGATGTTGAGATTCTGGGAGTGAGAACGATCGGCAATTTGAGACAGGGATGTTGATTCGGTACTGAAGAGTCTGACGATTTCCAGATCAGTAAAATGAAGGCTGGCATCCGCAAGTCCCTTGACCAGATGCTGGGGCTCGCCACAGGAAGAACCGATAAATATTCGCTGGCCTGATTGGATTTTCTTGATTGCCTTTTCAACAGGCAATCTGTTTTGCTGGTAATTGTCCGCCCAGTATCCTGATTCACTCATCTTATCTCTCCTGCAGCTGAATTGACCAATCCTGGTAGAAGATCGCCCACACAATCTATTGGTTCTCTGGTTTTTTATCAAGCAAATGAGTTATAAGGGTGAAATGGGAATGGCCACAGGATAATAAAAACATTGCCCACGAGGTATGTACGGGCTAGGATACAGAGGTGCAAAAGGTGCTGATAAATTCCCATCATTCTGCGCTCTTTAAAACATTTGAGACAGATAATGGAAAGAGATGAAATCAGATAGTATCAGGAACGGGAAATAACAATGAAAACAGGGTTTGTTTTTGATGAGAAGTATCTGCAGCATATTACATTTAACGGTCACCCCGAGTGCTCGCAAAGACTTATTGCAATTTTAAAAGGACTTATTGACGATGGGGTCATGAAAAAACTTCATCTGCTGAAGGCTGAGCCTGCCAATCAACGGTGGATTGAGGCGGTGCATCATGTCCGCTATATCATGAGATTTGAGGAAGCCTGCACGTGGGGATTACCTGATTTTGATCATCAGGATAACTCAATATGCAGAGACAGCTACGAAATAGCCTTGATGGCAGCTGGCGGAGTGCTCAAAGCTATCGACAGCGTCATGGAAAAAGAAGTCGATAACGCCTTCTGTGCGATCAGACCACCCGGTCATCACGCTGAACTGGATAAGGCGATGGGGTTCTGCTATTTCAACAACGTTGCCATCGGTGCACGTTATCTCCAGCGCCAGTGGGGTGTCGAGCGGGTCGGCATTATAGATTTTGATGTCCATCACGGTAATGGCACCCAGCATATATTTGAGCACGATGACACGGTGTTTTACTACTCTATTCATGAACATCCCTCTTTTGCCTACCCGGGGACCGGCAGAGAGTTCGAGACAGGAATGAAGGAGGGTGATGGTTACACATTGAACAGCCCGGTACTGCCGGGAAGCGGTGACGCTGTTTATAGGGAGAAACTGACCAGTGATCTGGTACCTGCGTTTGAAAAATTCAAGCCAGAGGTTATCTTATTATCAGCAGGTTTTGATGCTCATGTCAGTGATTTGATGTCGGGTACTGAGTTGACAACTGAGGGGTACGATTTCGTTAATGAGACAGTGATTGATCTGGCAAACAATATTGCAGACGGAAAGGTTATCTCTGTACTGGAAGGGGGATATAATCTTGAAATATTACCCGTCCTGGTTGCTAACCACATACGCAAACTGGTCGGCGACTGATGGGTGGGATATCAATAACAATAGCGTTACAATATCGTTGTGACCTGATGATAGAGGGAAGGAGGATATATGTTTGTAAGTGAGACAATGAATACCAATCTGGTCTCGGTAGCCCCTGAAACCAAGTTGTCTGAAGTGCGAGCGCTGATGGAGAAAAACAATTTTCGTCATTTGCCCGTTGTGGACGCCGAAGGCAAACTGATCGGCATCGTTACAGATCGAGATATGAGAGACGCGTCACCTTCATCACTTATAAGTGCGGAAGAGTATCAGCGCACTCTTGACAGAGTGATGGAGCACAGCGTCAGTGAGATCATGACGAAAGACCCGCTGACCATCTCGGTTTATTTCACCCTGCAGGATACGCTTATGGTGATGGGAAGTCGTAAGGTCGGGGCCTTACCGGTTGTGGACGAGGACGGTTTTCTGAAAGGAATTATGTCCACCAGAGATCTTCTCAAAGCCTTTGTCAATGTTATGGGTATCGGAGAACCCGGCACACTTCTCTGCATTCTGGTGAACGAGGAATCCGGGCAGTTAAAGAAGATTGTCGATATCGTAACAGAAGAGAACGTATCGATGGGAAGTGTTCTCGTGGCCAGGTATTGGCATGAAGAAAAACGGGCCATATTTCCTTACCTGTTAACTAACAACGTGGTCAGGATTAAGCAGAAACTTCTCGATCAGGGTTTTGATTTAACTGACCCGATGAAGTGGTATGTAGACCAGCTGCCCAAAAAAAAGGACTAATACAATGGCCGTTTATTATGTGGATGGGAAATTTGTCTCTCAGGAGGAGGCGGTTTTACCGCTTGGAGATCTGGCAATTCTCAGGGGGTATGGTGTTTTTGATTTTTTAAGAACATATGGTGGTCGCCCGTTTCATCTGGATGCCCATATTCGCCGTCTGGAGAATTCTGCACAGCTGATAAAACTCTCATGTCCATGGAGTCAAACCGAGATATCTGAGATTGTTCATGAGACGATGAAACGCAATGAGTTTGCCGAATCCAATATTCGTCTGCTGATAACAGGCGGCGACAGTGACGATTCCATTACTCCCGGGAGCAAGCCCCGGCTCCTGGTAATGATATCACCGGTAAAGCAGTTTCCCGACCAATGGTATAAAGGCGGAGTCCAAATAATAACCACCCACATTACCCGGTGTATTCCCGGTGCAAAGTCCATTGACTATATACGGGCCATTATGGCCTTAGACAATGCCCAGGCTGCTGGAGCGGTTGAATCTGTGTATGTGGACGGCAAGGGCCAGGTGCTGGAGGGCACTACTTCAAATCTCTTCGCTGTTATAAAAGGCCAGTTGATAACGCCATCGCTTGATATCCTTCCGGGAGTAACACGTGATGTGGTGCTTGACCTGACCGCTCCTGAATTCAAACCAGAGCTGAAGATGATACAAAAAGAAGATATTCTGGCTGCTGACGAACTCTTCCTGACCTCCTCTAACAAGGAAGTGTTGCCGGTTACCAAAGTTGATGGAATGACAATTGGCAGCGGCATGCCTGGCCCGACAACTGGTCGGATTATGGAGCTATTTGCCAGCTATACAAAAGAATATGCTGCCGGGCTGGTTTCTTGACAGACAGACGACAGCTACAGTCTGGATAAATAGCTGGCGGCTACTGCAGTCATAGTCTCTTTGTATTTTTGCCTGGAATACAGGTGCTTATGATGGAGGCTTCCTGATTAGTGTTCTCGCTATCTCAACTTAAATATACCCGATCATTTGAAACAATTGTTGCACGGTCACCCTGTGCGTCCATGTCATCGTTTGGATGGAAAAATAACAGACATGGATTCTTCCAACCGTGCTGAAACTATCATGTTTTAATATAAGAATATTTTGGAGTCATCATTGTTGCCATCAAAAAGATCGATGGAGAAATGCTCTTCAATCCTGGGCCGGATGCTGTATTGGGTGCCGGAGAAGTAGTTGTGGTAATCGGCAAAAAACATGATCTGGCTCAGATGAGTGTGACGTTTGCATAGGGCACCAGTTTTCTAGAATAGCGAGATACTGTTTTCTCCATGAACACCAGGCTTAGGATTTTCTGTCGTTATGCGCCAGTGCGATGAACGGTCTTTCAATATATGAGTAGGTAAAAACTGAAATCAGGTATGTCGCTGTACCGCTTATCAAAAAAAGAGTGATTCCGGTCGGATAGTAACTGGTAAAATAGGTCGATACTGCCCTTACAAGGCTGATTACCTGAGGGTGGAGGAGGTAAAAGCTGAATCCGACGATACCTATTGCCCGTAGCGGTAGAAAATTCATTACCCGATCAAGCAGGCTCCCTTCTGACATAATCGTTAAAAAGATAAACAGGGCTCCTAAAAAACCGAACCAGCCGGGATGGGTGGAGGCATCGAACGGTAACTGTCGATTCAAGCCAGGAGAAAACAGTACCAGAACGGTTATTATCAGCAGGAGTCCGGTGAAGGCCATGATTTTTCGTGACAGCACCATGTTGAAAACCCGCGATAGACTCGCAGAGTCCTTTACCTGCCTGTAGATAACCGCAAACAAAATCCCGGAGAAAAATATGCCAGCCAGAGGCTTCAATGAGGCGCCATTTCCATATAATCGTATAAAATCTTCCCTTAAAGACATGTTTGACCCAATGATGAGCAGGATAAAAAACAGAATTGACAGGAAGGGTTTGATTCTGAAAAGCAGCGTGTTGATGATCATAACAGCAGGAAGGAGCAGATAGAAAAACATTTCCTGGGTAATTGTCCAGTAGTGGCCGTCTGCCTGGAGAAAAAGATAGTGCCTGATCGCAACATCGACATGACCGCTGAACAAGGTAAAACAGGTAATCATCGTAAAATACATCGGTAAAATGCGTTTACATCGCCTTAGCAGATAGGTTGACATGTACTGGTAGGAAAGTGCTTTATCCGGTTGCCCGATAAAGGGTGACGCCAGCAGAAAACCGCTGAGGCAGAAAAAAAGCCATACGCCGAATATACCACCCTTATCAAGAACCCCTGTATGGACGGCAAGAATCATCAGTGCTGCCAGGCCGCGGATACCATCGAGGGAATTATAGTTGACGCCAGCTGATGATTTTTTACTGCTGATATCTCTGATTGCATCAATAGTAAGCACAGATATATGCCTGGAAAAAACAAAGAATAGGAGTGCAAAAATAAGAGGTAGAAAAAAGCTCAGGAAGCTGTTTTCCAGAATTAGATCACCCTGGAAGGTGAGGAACGGATCAGAGGAGTTAATCTTGACGAGCAGATGGTCCGTTTCCAGGTCGTATGATTCAATTGCGGTGTTGGGAACAAACTGCTCGTAGATCTGTTGCGGGTCGAAGGTAATATCAGGCCCAAAACGACTGCTGAGCTTGAACTCAAAGAGTTTAACACTTCCGGCTTTGTTTCCCAGATCGATCCTTAACTTTCTTGCCACGTGGTTATTGAGGTAAATAACCTGTGATTGTCGTTTATCTTTTGTATATTTTTCAGAACGTTTGTTGTGTCTTTCCCGAAACCCAAGATCGTTGATCCCGCTTGAATAATAGGCAGTTACAACATCTTCATGGTCAAACTTGGCGTCCACTGATAAGACTGCAAAACTTGAAAGTACGACATATGAGATCACTATTTTCAGGAAGAAAAAAAGGCAGATTGAAACAATGGTTCGTGCCAGAGGGTTGTAGAAATTTTTCATTGTAATAAAAGTAAAAAATAGATCGGAACAAACGAATAAAATATGCGTGTATTTTTTCCATGCAGCCAGTGATTATATAACGTGTCGGGTTGAAAGATTCACTCGATTTGTCAATTTTTATTGATAAACACGGTTTCATTTCGTGCAGCGGATGCTCTGGATGCTCAGGAAACATTGGCACAAGTCTGTTCGGTGATTATACTGAGAATGTCTAACAGAGACCCAACGCATGGGGAATTATCTATGAAAAAGTTACTAGTATTGATAGTCCTGAGCACTTTAATGATAGCGGCACAAGCTTTTTCAGAAACAGGATATAAACGTACGCCATGGGGCTCGAAAAGTTGGAATGGCCCGGGTGCTCCTCCGCATTGGTCACCCAGGCCACCGGCTGGCAACCGTCCGATTGATCCCGGGTGGGGAGTCAGGCCTCCTTCTCACCGGCCTGACAGGTGGGGCAGGGTATACTATTACCAAAAGCCGCTACCCCAGACCATAATTGTCGAACAGGAAAAAAAGACACCAGTTTATGTACCGTACGTACCGGCGCAGAAACAAACCTCACCTCTGAGGTGCGGGGGCAGGACGGTGACCAGAAAAGACCCTGTTACCGGAGAGCTTATAATCGAGTATGTCTCCAGTTCACGCACTTGTCCTGAATAGTATTTTCTTTTGTAAGACCAATGTTCAATCGAAAGTTCTTATTGCTCCCTTTTAAACAGCGTTGTTGATATCGTCATGATGGTTCCGGAAATTCTTTATGAAGACAATCATCTGCTGGCTGTACTGAAACCATCGGGTCTGCTGACCCAGGGCGATATCAGCGGTGTGCCGTCCCTTCTGGAGATCATTAAGGATCATATCAAACAGCGTGATAATAAGCCGGGCAACGTTTATCTTGGAATGGTGCAAAGGCTTGACCGGCCTGTTTCGGGAGTCATCATTTTCGCCAAGACCTCAAAAGCTGCTGGAAGGCTGTCTGCCCAGATCAGAAGTCATCAGGTTGGAAAACTTTACGTGGCCGTAACCTGTTCAGCCAATCATCCCGGATCAAACGGGGCGCAATGGAGTGAAGTTGCAAATCATCTCCTTCGGGTCAGGGACAAGACAACGGTCACCCTCTCTCCTTCCAAACACTCACAGCATGGAGTGCTACGCCTGAAAACACTTTGTGTAAATAAGCAGAACTGTTTTCACCTTATTGAATTGGTAACGGGAAGAAAGCATCAGATTCGCTCACAACTGGCTCATCTTGGTCTGCCAATCTCCGGTGACCAGAAATATGGATCGAAAGTGTCATATCCTGTGAAGGAGGGTATCGCTCTTCATGGCCTCTGCTGTTTTTTTGATCATCCTGTAAAGCACCAGAAAATGAAGGTTGCAGTACCGCTACCGGATGGCTTTTCCAGCTATTTTTCCCGTATTGAAATGGAGACGATTAAATCTGCACTGGTCTCTGAGATCAACTGCTTTGGGGAAGGCGACTCAGGACAGGGGCCCCTGGTCATTTGAGATTTTCATGAGGGTTGTGAACAGAATTGCCTGCAGCTCTTTTTCCTGTTCATAACCATTGTGCACATTGTTTTGCCGTAAGGCTTTGAAAAAACGATGACAGACTTTCAGGTTTCCCGCTGGCCAGTCTCTGGTAAATCCTGCAGTATCAGAATTTTGCCTGTCTGCCAGAGATTCGCGATAGTCTCGACGACCGTGTGCCCAGTTTATTGATTGCTGATAATAGAGCAACGCCCTGTTAAGCAGGACAAATAACAGGGAGATATTTTCGGCAGGACCAACCAGGATTTGCGGTCCGGCTATTTTAACTCCCATGAATGAGGCGTCAGCAGACATTCGGCTTCTGCCGGCAATCGCCCCGACTGTCCCCGCAATCCCACCCAGAGCAGTAAAGAGACCAAGACCATGACCCAGGGCGGCGATATCAATGCCTGCCCCGACGGCTGCCCCGCCAAGACCTCCAATGATCAGAAACTGCTTGCCGGTGAGCCCAAGCAGTTGCCAGGTTTTTTCGTTGAAGAGATCATCACCAAGAATGGAGTGCTTCGAGAGTTTATAATCGAAGATATTATGCTTGAATAGCAATCGAATCTGCTGATGTGCCTGTGCTTCCATGTCCATCACTCGTCTGCTGTATTCCTGAACCAGTTTACTTTCTTTCTGGCCGGTATCCTGACCGTTGGAGAAGTTTTCACACAGTTGCAGGGACAGGGAGCGTTTTAGCAGGGAGCAGATAATCTCTGAGCAGGTCCTCGTTCGGGATTCCCAGTCTGCTTTGAATGAGACGATGATTTCATTGAGGAGTGTGTGCCAGTCCTGGTCGATTGCTTTGAGAGACTCAAGGAGCTCAATTCGTTCCCGGTAGGTGGCTCGATGTGCATTAAACAGTCTGATTGCGTTGAACCGCTTTCTGAACTCATCTTTCCAGTCATCGAGGTACCTGAAATTATCATCCTTACAATTAATAACAGCCATCCTCGGTCTGCCGATCAACCTTAAAATTTCCATTTCGGCCCTGTCGACTGATCGAACCGGTCTGGAGCCGTCAACCACATAAATAATTCCAGCTCCTCGAACTACCGGGCGCAGAAGTTCGTGATCATCAGCAAACTCAGGAGACGATCCGGTACACTCCATGAGCTGCTTCAAACGATTTTCACTGTTGCCGCTGAAGGTTTTAAGTTCTTCCAGAATCTGTTGCGGATATTGAAATCCGGGAGTGTCGGTAAATCTCAGCAGTTCTTTGCCATCAATGACGACAGGGAATGTCCGACACTCAGTTGTTTCACCGGGGATGGAACTGACTCTTACGGAATCATCTTCTGCAAGGGTTGATAATACCGAAGATTTACCTTCGTTTGGATGACCAAGTATGGCAATTTCAGGAGTTTTCATCTTCAGAATAGGGGAATATTTTTAAGAATGGGTCCGACAATGCATCGAGTTTTTGCTGCCAGATTTTGCAATCTCCTGGTAGCGGGCTGGTGAACGTGCCCGTATCTGCCGGTTTGCCAACAAGTCCGACGTAAATCGGAGTGGATTTATGAACAGTAGTACGCAGTTTTTTAATAAACCCGAACACTTCACCAATTGGCGGCATCCAGGATTCCATCAACAGGAAAACCCCGACGTTTTTGTCCAGATTTTTCTCCCCTATCCGCGCCAGAAGTGATTGATCAGAGGGGTAATCCCGCATCATGATCTGCTGCTGGTCGACAGTAAATCCCCGCTGCTGAATAAATGAGATAAACGGGCCAAGGTCAAACTGTTTTGAGACATCATAGGCTGTCAGGAGCATCAGTGGAAATGAGCCTGATAATGTTGCTGAACCATGGTCCTGTGCTGGATTGTATGCGTTGTGCTCGTTAACCTCTGATTTTTTGTTGTCTATGGAAGCTGCCTGGGTCGAGACGATTGGGCTCTGCATTCGCCTCAGTACGCTCAGCCCGTCAGTACTGTCGAGTTTGATGTGATGTAAACAGCGGCGTTGATAATAGTGGGCCAAAAGCATCAGCAGGATACGAAACAGCAATCCATATACAACAAGGCACAATATCAGAAAAGGCCACCAGGATACCAGATCCTGAGTGGCCAGATTATAGATACCATCCTTTAAAATGATCCTGCTGCCCTCTATGGCCTTCAGAGATGGATAGGCAATCTCTTCCGGGAATAGCCAGGACCATGGGAGGGCAAGAATTTGCACCCCTTTATAAAGGGTTGCCGAACTAAACTGAATCGTCGACTGCCAGCCAAAGGCCAGATCACTTGTTGTTACCCGGAAAAGGGTTGCTCCCAGCAGTCCTGCGTTAAAGCCGACCACGGTGCGCTGGCTGATGGAGAATAACGGCCAGTAAAGCAACAAGCCATATTTGTAATGTACTTTTTTGGCAAGACCGACGAGCTGCTCATAGGTATCGCGTCTTGACCCGGCTATAGAGGTGCGGAGCCGGTGCTGAAGCCTGTTTGCCAGGCGGGCTGTCAAGGCTGTGTAGAGCCTGAAGATGATAGGAAATGATTGTTTAATCAGACCAAAACGCTTTAAAAACAATTTGAGCAGGAGAAACAGTACCAGGATAAGTTGCGTAAAGATAAACAGAAAGAGGAAATGAAACACATTTACCGGAGTTGTCCCCGAGTAGGAAAAAAAAGCCAGACCGGCAAGCAAACCAGCAATGACACCGAAGAGTGGAAACAGCGCCATCATCAGCCGCAGCGCTTCACCGATAAGAGGCCCGGGAAGAGATGCTCTCGTTTCCTCGGACAACAGCGTTCTATTTTCTTTTAACCAGGAGAATAAAAGCGTTTCTTGACGAGTGGGTTCATCCACTGCCTGTTTTTGAAGATCAAGGAAAATCGAACGATCTCTTTGATGCAGTAATGAGTCATTGACGTCCTGATCACGATGAAAAAAGTACTCAAGATCAAAGATATCAGAATAGGTCCAGTGTGACTTCATCCTTGTTATTAAATCGTAAAATAGTCTGCCGATCAGCATGAAAAGCGACCTGACAGCCGCACGTATTGGTCTCGACTACTACCATAGCCTATTGTTTGATTCATTTGAAAGTGAAATCGAAGCGAAGAGGGCGATATCAGGAAAAACTTATCAAATTTAATTGAAATTCAGCAGGATAAAGACCTTTTATAGGAATTGAGAAACCGTACTATTAATTGATGAGTTTTGTCGCTCATGGGCTTAAACGAAAAAGACCGGGGATTACCCCGGTCTTTTTCTGTCTGCAGCCTGATGTGTTACGCCTTAATTTTGCCTTCCATCATAAGGTCAGGTGGTCCGAGCCACGCTCCCTTGAGAAGCAGGTTAAAGTAGGCCCACTTGAACATCAGTTTGGCCATGTGGTTCATCTCTGTATCCTTGAGCAGATTCAGAGGACCAATAGCAGGAAAGGGGTACTTTCCGGTCAGTGGTTCGGTGTCGTAGTTGAAGTCGATGATATAGGCTTTCCCGAAGCCTGATTCTATGAATCAGACCGCATGCCCATCGGAGCGGGCATGTTGTTCACCTCCCGTTACATAGGCCATGATATTTTCATGGACTACATCGCCCTGGAAATGGGCGACTGCTCCGGCCTTGGAGGTTGGAACATCGGTGCCGTCTCCAAGCACCCAGACATTTTCCCTGCCTTCCGGCTGCAGGGTGTGCTTGTCAACCGGGATATATCCCATCGGGTCACTGATACCAGAGTCGATCATGACCTGTGCGCCAAAGTTGGGCGGTATTGAAACGAGCATGTCATACGCTACTTCGGTGCCGTCATAGGCCTGGATCACTTTCTGGGTATGATCGACTGACCCGAGCGCAAAGTTCGGGGTAATTTTAATGTTTTTGTCCTCGAGGGCGTCGGTGAGCACCTTTGTTGCAACAGGCTTGGTGAATGCGCCTGATAGAGGAGTGACAAACTCCATCTCAACGTCATCACGAATTCCGCGCTGATGGAAAGACCAGTCTGCTAGAAAGGCAAATTCCAGCGGGGCCACCGGGCACTTGATTGGCATCTCGGCAATGTTTATAACCAACTTGCCGCCTTTGAATCGTTTCAGTGCTTTGCCAAGCTCCTGGCAGTCGTTAAAACGGTAATAACCGTAGATATCATTCCCCCATCCTTCCTCAAGACCCTCGACTTCATCTGGGCGAATATCGCAGCCGGTGGACATGATCAGAATGTCATAGTTGAACTTTCCTTCGGTAGCGGTACTGACTTCCTGCTTGTCCCAGTCAACGTTGGTAAGTTCGGAAATAACAAAATCTATTCCGGGCTTGATAAATTCTCTGCGGCTTCTTCTAATTTCATGTGGTTTGTTGATGCCAAAAGGCACGAAGAGATATCCTGGCTGATAATAGTGGACATTATCCTTGTCGATCAAGGTAATGGACCAGTCATCATCCAGATCTCTCCTCATTTTGTTTGCCATCATAGTGCCAGCGCTACCGGCACCGAGTATGACTAGTTTTTTCATGACTGTTGTTGCCTCCTTTCGGGTCAGATTTAGGACAGGGTTTAAGTTATCGTTGTTGGCTCTATTAATTGCTTTTGCTTATTCTCACACACTTTCTTGTTGATTCTTATCATCCTGATAGGTCTGCAGCACGGTACCCATCGTCATGAGTATTGTGAAAAGGAACCCAAGAGCTGTCTGGACCTTGGGGTCTCTCATATGTTTTATCATCGACATCGGGCCGACGGGTTCAATTTTTGTCATGTCAAACGAGGTAATTGCCTGACATATCTCCTCCACCTGCTTGTCGTTGTAATCCAGCTTTTTTACCTGGGTCCAGGCTGTACCGGCCAATTTGACGAGACCGCTGCTCTGCTGCAGGCTGTCCAGCCAGACATTGACGCTGTTCATGACATCTGAGCCCTGCATGACGGTCGTAAACTCCTTGACCAGTTCGGTCATGGGCTGTACCATGTTCAGAAGATCACTTAAGGTGTGAATGTTGATTAAAACGGTGTGGAGCAGATCACCAAGTTTTTCGGCCTGGAATTCTCCTTCATGCAGGGAGTTCATGAAACGCAGCAGCCTGGGATAAACAAGCTGAACGATCGGGATTAAATCATCCCGGAGTTCAACACCTGCTTTGAGCATATCGACTGCTTCGCCAAGGTTTTCAAGATTTGTCAGAACCTTCCTGAGCAGGATGGTCAGTTCATCGATATGAAAATCGCCTTCAAGCTCGTGGAGAAAGTTTATGGTTGATGGGTATGCATTCTGTGCTATCGGAACAAGGTCATTTTTCAGCTCGACACCCGCCTTGAGGGTGTCCACCATATCGTTGAGTTCATCCAGGCTGGTCAGAACATTCTTGGCAAGATGTACTGCTTTTTCACTGGTGTATCCATCCTCGATGTCAGCAAGAAAAGATTCCATACCGGGTTGAGCCTGTTTGAGAAGCGGTTCCAGGTCACTCTTTAATTCCTGCAGGACGTCTGATTTCAGAGATTGAACTTCAGCTGTGAGCTGGTCCAGTTTTTCCAGAATTAAGGCTTCGTTCATCGTTTTTCTCTCGTGATTTTGATTTGGATGGTAAATTTTGGTTAAAATAAAAAACCTGTTTGAATCGTGCCCGTTATTAACCAGGATGAGCGAATTCAAACAAGTGCGTCAGCATACGGATAAATCGTTTTTCGTATGAGTAAAAAACAACTACCACAAATATCAGTCCTACTTTGTGACGTTTTTAGCTCATTTGTCAAGAAAATAATTTGACATATTACTCCATTGCCGCGTCTCAAAAGAGAATTGATATCCTCTTTAACACTTGCCAGCATAGATTAATATTTGCCATACCACGCTGTATAGCTTGTTAGGGTAAAATCGTAGATTTCTGTTGTCAGATCTTTATTATGCGGTGACGCAGGTGACTTTTTATGAGAGAAATAGATGTGCACGACTCATCACTTCAGCGTTAATGTTCCTTGCGACAACAATATATGGTGGCAGTAACCAGCGGAACAATAGCCGACACCCTGCGAATGTTCACCCACCTCTTTCCCTGGGTAATTCAAACAGAACTCTTTATAGAGTACTTCTTTTCTATTATCAGATAGAGTAGTGGTGTAATTCCAGTGTACACTCATGACAGGAATATCCGCCTGGTGCACGCGGAAACTAGAAATAACGGCATATGAAAAAAACAACCATAGCGGTCTCATTAACTGGTGGCTTCCTCTGCATTTTACTGATCCTGGCCTTTTTTACCGTGCGCCAGGTAATGCAGCTCAATAGTGAGATCGAACAGACGTTTGAGGGTAAACGGTGGAGCTTGCCGGCAGTGTTGTATGCCCGGCCGCTTGAGCTTTATCCAGGCCTGGAATTGACGCAGGAAATGCTCGAGAAGGAGTTGCAGCTCGCCGGTTATCGGCGGGAGGTGCGTGTGCAGGACGCTGGCGGCTACCACCGTTCGGGTGCAACCTTTGAGCTTGTGACCCGGGATTTCGTTTATCCATCGGGTCTTGAAAAGTCCGTCGCCATCAGCGTTGTTATAACAAACGATCACGTTGCTCGACTTACTGAGACTGGAAGCGGCAGCCCACTGGCCTTTTCCCGAATTGATCCGGCGAGGATTGGCAGTTTTCACCCGCTTGTCCATGAGGACAGGATCGTTTTACAATCCTCAGAGATTCCGCTGCTTCTGCGCGAAACCCTGATAGCTGTCGAAGATAAGGCTTTTTTCTCGCACCATGGTATCTCAATTATTGGAATAGCTCGTGCATTCCTGGCAAATCTCGCGGCTGGAAAAACGGTACAGGGGGGCAGTACCCTTACCCAGCAGCTGGTTAAAAATTTGTTTCTCAATCGCCAGCGGACGCTGTCTCGAAAGATACAAGAGGCGGTGATGGCGGTTATTCTCGATTTCAACTATTCCAAGGAAGAGATCCTTACCGCCTATTGTAACGAGGTCTATCTGGGGCAAGATGGAGCGCGAGCAATTCACGGCTTCGCCATGGCAAGTCAGTTTCATTTTCGCCGGGACCTGAAGGACCTCTCTGTCAGCCAGATTGCCACCCTTGTCGGCATGGTAAAAGGGCCAATTTATTATGATCCGCTTAAAAAATCTGACAACGCCCTTAGCAGGCGGGAGGTTGTCCTGCGTGTCATGCAAACGGAAAATATCATTGACGAGCAGACTGCTCTTGCAGCCCAGAAACAACCACTGACTGATGTGGTGCCACAGAAGAACAGCTTCAATCGTTTTCCAGCATTTCTTGAGCTTGTGCGTCGACAGCTGCAGACGGAATATCGGGAAGAAGATTTAAAAAGTAATGGGTTGAAAATCTTGACGACTCTCGATCCGCAGGTCCAGTGGCAGGTGGAACACCAACTGCTTAATTCTGTAAACGAAATTGAAGGCCGCACCGGCGTCAAAAACATTGAAGGCGCGGTGGTTGTAACTGGCCGGGAAAACGGCGAAATTCAGGCCATTGCGGGTGGCAGAAATGCACTCCAGCCAGGATTTAACCGGGCTCTGGATGCACGTCGGCATATTGGCTCCCTGGTTAAACCGGCAGTATACCTGACCGCTCTTGCACAGGGGTATACCCTTGCATCGCCCCTGCTGGATACCGAAATCAATTTGGACAATAATGGCGAAAGCTGGCGACCTGAGAACTATGACCAGATAAGCCATGGTCGCGTCGGCCTGTACACGGCTCTTGCCAAATCGTACAACCTGGCCACGGTCAGACTTGGGTTGGAGCTTGGCCTGCCAGAGGTTATATCCACTCTTGCAAGGCTGGGATATCCAAAACCAATTGAGCCATATCCATCACTTCTTCTTGGTGCAATCGATATGTCTCCGCTGGAAGTCACCCAGTTTTACCAGACGATCGCCTCCGGCGGGTTTTACCTGCCGTTACGCTCCATTCGTGCGGTCATGGACAGTGATAACAGCCTGCTGACCCGCTACGGACTGGAAGTGGAGCAACATTTCTCACCTGAGCTTATGTTTCTGCTCACCCATGGCCTGCAGCGGGTTATGGAGGAAGGAACCGGAAGTAGATACAAACCCACGGCCAGCAGATCATACGCTGGAAAAACCGGCACCTCTGATAATCTTCGCGACAGCTGGTTCGCCGGATTCTCCGGGGATCGGCTTAGTGTTGTCTGGCTTGGACGAGATGATAATAAACCCACTAAACTCACCGGTGCATCCGGTGCACTTATCGTCTGGGGTAGAATTATGCAAGGTATCCGCACAGCACCCCTGGAACAATCAGAGCCCGCCGGTATCGACTGGGGCAGGATTGATGCAGGAACCCTGCAGTGGACTCACCCGCTTAACCCGGATAGTACCCTGTTGCCATTTATTTCGGTTAATGATACTGATTCAGATCGGCAGCCTGAGTTTGATATTGGCATAGAAGATATTAAAAATAAGACCAAAACATTTTTTGATTCCCTCTACGACCTGTTCAAGTGAAGACGATGAACCGGAGAACTGAAGCTATGCGTACTAAAAATGGAAAATATCTGTCGATCAGCCTATTTCCTCGGACCGTGCACCTGGTCTTGTTGCTTGCTCTTGTCCTGCATGGGTGCGCTGTTCAAGGACCTGCCCCTCGAGTGCCCTCTCCAGTGCAAAAAAGCGCTCCTCCGTCTAGTCTGGAAGAACCTGTCGTTTACTCACCGAAGCTCGGTCCGGCGGCTTCTCTCTATCGTCAGGCGAAGGTATCCCTCGATCAGGGTCGCTACCATCAGGCTGAGCTGGACCTGGAGCGGGCGCTGCGTATCGAGCCGCGAAATGGAGAATACTGGTATGCGATGGCCAGAGCAAAGTATCAGCAGAATCTTCACAACCAGGCTATTCAGTTCTGTTTAAAGTCAAAAAGTCTTGCCGGCCAGAACAGCCAGCTTATCAGGCTGAATGATGCTCTCATTGCCAAGGCCCGGCAGCAACAATCCAACTAGTGTCCATGGGCCATGTTTTTTTTAATCGCTGATACTGAATACTTATGAACAGCCTCCATTTTACCCTTGACCACCATTGTTAAAACAAGGTATTTTGGCCGCTCTTTTTCTATACATACTGTAAATACAGCAGGTATTCATGGGATAAGAGTATTCCCTGTGTGATATACTTGTCACAGAACTTGCTGATAATCATTCACCCGAAGGAGCAGCATATGCAACAATCATTAACAAGGCTCATTATTGTCCCGCTTCTTGTTACATTTTGTATCGTAAGCGCGCTTACACCTGGCGCCCAGGCAACGGTTATTGATACCCAAACCTTACTCGCCACCCAGGCAGAGTCACCACAGGCTGCCGTACAGTCGTTTCTTGCCCGCGGAGAGGTCCAGGAACAGCTGGTCGCACTCGGAGTGGACCCGGCTGACGCCAGTGGGCGTGTTGCTGCGTTAACTGACCAGGAACTCAGCCTCCTGCAGAACCATATCAATGATCTGCCGGCAGGCTCCAGTGCCCTTGCCGTCCTTGGCGCAGTTTTCCTGGTGCTGCTTGTTCTTGAACTGGTCGGAGTAACCAATATATTCAGCAAATTATAACGGTGTCAGTTAGTCGCTCGATCTGTATCGTTACTGCAATTCTGGCGCTGCTTATCATGTCGGGATGTGGTGCAACAATTCATAATCTTCATATCGAGCAGGGAACACTCCTCGAACTCGAGGACACACCGTTCTATCCCCAGGATATGTATCAGTGCGGCCCGGCCTCACTGGCAATGGTTTTAGGGGCGTCCGAGGTCCTTGTCGACCCGGACGTCCTTGCCCCCCAGATCTATCTTCCCGGTCGCAGGGGCAGTCTTCAACTTGAGTTAATAGCTGCCAGCAGACGATACGGCCGTATCCCTTATATAATAGATAGCGAACCAGCAGCTCTGATTTCTGAACTTCGAGCTGGCAGGCCTGTCCTGGTATTGCAAAACCTCGGGCTCAATATCCTCCCGGCTTATCACTACGCAGTTGTGATCGGTGTGTTGCCGCCTGACAAAATAGTCCTTCGTTCCGGCACCACAAGAAGGCTGGTCATGGATGCTGATCATTTCCTGGCAACCTGGAGACGAGCCGATTCCTGGGGTATGATTATTCTGAACCCCGGGGAGTTGCCTGAAAACCCTGATCTAACCCGTTATCTGGATGCGGCCAGCTCTTTTGAGATAAGCGGCAACATCATGGGGGCTGAGCTGGCTTATAGGGCCGCATGTTCCGCCTGGCCCAATGACCAGACGGCCATGATTGCGCTTGGCAACAATTATCTGCTGCAGGCCAGATACCATGAGGCTGAGTTAATTTTTCGTGAACTGCTGGCGATTAACCCGGAACATGTGGCTGCCTCAAACAATCTGGCAGAATCGTTTGTTAAACGTGGATGTTATGCACAGGCTTTGACTGTCATTAACCAGACGGTAAAAATTGCAGAGGGGCTCAATTCTCCCTTTAGGGAAACGGTTATCCAAACTCAGCAGGAAATGAGTCAACAGATGAAACAGTTTCGGCCCGGCCAACAGCAGAGATGCACCCAGCTTGAGTAACGGTTTTATACGCTGTAAGGTTCAGACACCGATACTCTTAATATCAATATAGAAGTGATTTCTCGCCATATCTCAGGTGGTGTAAAAAATTCCAGATAATAATTGTTATTCCCTACCTTAGCCTCGACCATAATTTGTTTTTAATGCTACACAAATGATACTGCGTGATTAAGATTTAAGACGGTACTCCACTATTGATGATCGGTTAGTGTAACAGATCACGTGAACGGGAGGTCAGGTTCTTTAAATCAAGGGATCATACTATGTATCAAGAAGTCTTAAAATTCTGGTTTGAAGAGATCAAACCATCACAGTGGTGGTCGAAAGATGATGAGTTTGATCGACTGATTTCAAACAGGTTTTCGGCTGTCCACTCCAGGGCCGTGCGCTGCGAACTTTTTGAATGGCGGGAAACTGCTGAAGGCAGATTGGCAGAGATTATTGTGCTCGACCAGTTTTCCAGAAATATGTTCAGGGAGACAGCATTGGCATTTGCCTATGATCAAATGGCCCTCGTGCTCGTCCAGGAAGCTGTCTCACGGGGAATAGACAGACTGTTGACGCCTGTACAGAGAGGTTTTGTCTACCTCCCTTTCATGCATAGTGAGTCGATAGAAATCCATGAAGTTGCCGAGACCATTTACCGGCAACATGGCGTTCAATCAGGCTTGGAATGGGAACTCAAGCATAAGGCAATTATTGAACGATTTGGTCGCTATCCCCACAGAAATGAAATTCTGGGCAGGGAATCCACCAGCGAGGAGCGTACTTTTCTAACCCAGCCAAATTCCAGCTTTTAGCGCCTTATTCTCGAAAACCTGTCATAAAAAACAGGAAATTATACCTTATATACCCCAGAGCTGACTAATGGACGATCCTGCCATCTTCTATTTCAATGGTTCGTCCGGCGAGTCTTGCGTACTCAGGCTCATGGGTTACCATGACAATCGACAGTCCTTCTTTATGGAGTTTGGCAAGCAGTTCCATAATCGTTTCACCGGTTGCCTTGTCCAGACTGCCAGTCGGCTCATCTGCAAAAAGAATTTTTGACGACTTGACCAGCGCCCGTGCTATGGCAACCCGTTGCTGTTCCCCCCCGGAGAGGTTGCCCGGTAACCTCCTCGCTTTATCCGTCAGGCCCACCCGGCCAAGACAATCCATCGCTTTTGTTTCAATTTGTTTGCTTACCGGTTTGATGGCATTCATGAAGGGCAGCAAGGTGTTTTCGAGTACGGTGAGATAGGGCAGGAGGTGGTGAAACTGGAAAATAACTGAAAAATCCGATTTTCGAAGTCCATTCAGGTATTTTTCAGAGACTGATGTAAGGTTTTGTCCACGATAATTGAGTTCGCCTGTGTCCGGTCTGACAAGTGTTGAGAGAACATTAAGTAAGGTCGTTTTGCCAGATCCAGACCTGCCGATGATTGAGGCAAAATCGCCTTCTTCCAGTTTCAGGGAGATGCCCTTTAAGACGCTGACATCCTTTCCCTCGGAAGAGAAACTTTTCATAATATTATTGGCCACGAGCATGGTATCACCTATAGGGAGACGAGGGCCTGAGAAGGTTCAACAGAGGCTCCTCGCCAGGCTGGATAAAGAGCTGAAAGAATAGTTATAACGGGAAATATTGAAGCGCAGATTACCAGCTGGGCAATGGAAAAAACGGGCCGGGCTCCGTCTGCCAATGTCAGGAACTCAAGGGTTTTCAAGCTGGCACCAAAACCGACCAGGTAGCCGATGGCACCCGCCAGTGCACCAATAAGTCCAGCTTCCAGACAAAAAATCAGAAAAACTCTGGATTTGCCGTACCCGAGAGAACGAAGGATGCCAATATCCTTCTTACGTTCATTCACCGAAGACAGCATCGATATGCCAACCATCGCTGAGGCTGTCACTAAAATGACAAGACTGATTGAGAGTGCAAGTTTCTGTACAAATTTTACCGAGGACATCCTCTGGTTAACAATACTTTGAAGTGCGACCACAGAGGTTTTCGGCAGGTTCGTCTGTATCTGGGCGACGATATCTTCAATCGGGCATCCGGAACAAAGAGCGGCAACTTCAACAAAACTCACCGCACCCGGCTGACCGAGCAACTCCTGCAGCCGTCCAAGATCCATAAGGATAACAGAGTCATCATCACTGCCGGTCTCGAGCAGGGTACCTGAGATCTTGAATGCTCGGTTGTACAGCGAGAGCGTATCACCCGTCCTGATCCCAAGTTTTTGCGCTGCCAGACTTCCAACCAGGATCTCATCTGGCTGTTGCGGGAAGGCACCATCAGTCGCCCAGTAACTTTTTATACCCAGTTCATCTGCCCATTTCACCCCGACAACAGCAATTGCCAGCTCATCGAGTTTCAACATGGCGACGAGTTTCGGAGCTACAACACTGATCCTGTCATTCAAAGCAATAGATCTGATGGCAGCAGTTGTTTCAGTCTCCTGCAAGTCCTTAACATCGAGCAACATATCACCCATATGAAAGCCACCATAGCTCACACTGAGCTTCTCCGTTGAAGGTTTTACCACGATATTTGCCCCAAAGGCGGTAAGTTTCTGCTCCAGGCTCACTCCCACAACCAGCGAAACCTGATAAAGGGCCACAACTGACATAACGCCAAGTGAAAATACCAGGAGCAGCAGGAAGGTCTTTGTTGGTTTTCTCCGCATGTTTTTAAGCGGAATGGTAAACAGGTTCATTTTTCCCCCTAAAAGAAACGACTGCCCGGGATTACATCGGCGACATTAATGACGAGATGCTTTCCAGCAACCTCACGAGTCAATGGAGCTGGATTGCAGCCACCTTTTACCACGTTTATCCGGCTTGAATGAAAACGTCTGCCGCAATTATTGCAGACCATAACATCGCCATCCTGGCTGTAACCTTTTTTAGAGGGAAAACAGACATCACAGGCATCAAAGGCTGCCCGGATAATGCCGTCACTACTTTTTACCACAAAGAACTTTACGGTGCTGCCACCATTCTTATACTGATAGTAGTGCGCCTTACCATCATTCACATCCGTAATGGGAATCTGGATCTTACCATCTATATCTTTGATTTTTTTATGTGAACTGAAAATACTGAAGGCTGCATTACCTTCAATTACAGGATGAACAAAAGGTACGCCTATTACCAGTGCCATCATTACTGCCAATACGATACGTCTCATACTGACCTCCTTGGTCTTTGAGGGAATTTTCTATTTCAACTGGTTACAACAAAAAAGGGGGATACAGCGGAGGGGTTCAAATCAGATAGACACAGGTGAGCATGTAAATCGGGATGGTTTTTTCAGGATAATAAGGCTGGCCGGAAGATTTTTGCGGAGAATGGAGAACGGTTGCTGCTGATAAATGCGAGAGTTGCGATGCTGCGGTGGTATCTAAAGAATTAGAGACATTTGCAGCTATTTCTCGCACTTCAAAGGAGGAATCGATACAGAGCGTCCCGTCACAATCGGATGATGAGTCTTGGTGGTTTTCCTGGACATTACTGGAAAGCATTTTTGCATGACTGGTCCCAGGGGTATTACAGCAGGATGCCTGATGCATCTTCGGCGAGTGCATAGAGCAATCAGGTTCACAGGTTATCTGGCCAGCTTTCAATGTACCCAGTCCTGCTATTGCCAATACAGCAATGAAGATAGGGATACTTTGGAGGAGATGCTTTAGATGCTCAAGGTATGGTTTAACCATA
>RCNC010000027.1_pt1 | contig 66327 bp, 52 predicted proteins | sample 2041301 | NCBI WGS metagenome assembly RCNC01 (sample SAMN09708231, study PRJNA481090) | Marine sediment metagenome, whole genome shotgun sequencing project. | biome: marine sediment; feature: ocean; material: sediment; isolation source: Sewage treatment plant 13A marine sediment (STP13A) ...
CCATCGGTCCGAAGCCCCCTGGAGTGGTCTGACGGTAATTACGCTCCTTCTGTGCTTCGTGGTTCCCTTTGCAGGGCTCATCGGCCGGAAGGCGAAGGTGACCCCGAACATCCTGCGGTTCTTCGCGACGGTCATCCTCGTGGGCCTCTGGTTGGAACGCTATCTGATGGTGGTTCCCTCAATTCATGACGGCGATCCTACGATCACTCTCATGGAGCCGGCCATTGGACTCTTCTTCCTGGGGCTTTTTCTCATGAGCGTCCGTTGGTTCCTGAGTACCTTCCCGACGGTCCAGATCTGGCAACCCATGTCAGAGCCCGAGTCCATGGAGGCGGAGACTTTTGACGCGGAGAGCGCCTCGGTCTGAGCAGGGATCTGGGGGGGTGGGAATACGAAAGAGCCGCTCCACGGAACGGCTCTTTCCTTTTTTTCAACCTCGAAGGAGGGACAGTACCTGGTCGTGTAGGAGGCCGTTGGTGGAGATTCCCGACCCGCCGTCGAAACGGGCATTCCCATCCCGATCCGTGAACCGGCCTCCGGCCTCCGTCAGGATGGGTACGAAGGGGGCTGCATCCCAGGGGGAGAGTATGGGATCCACCATGATCTCCGCCCGCCCCGTAGCGACCAGGATATGCCCGTAGCAGTCTCCCCAGGTTCGGGCCAGGGAGGTTTCCCGGACCAGGGTTTCCCACCCGGCCGCCGCCGGCCCTTCAAGTAGTTCCACCGGGTCCGTGGTGAGGGCTGCGGCCTCCGGCAGGGTGTCCACCTCGGATACCCGAGCCGGCCGACCGTTCCAGCTGCAGCCATGCCCGAGGGCCGCCCCTACGATCTCGTTGAGAGCCGGAAAGTGAGCCACACCCACCGCCGGTGTGCCTTCGACCTCGATTCCGATGAGAACACCGTAGAGTGGGACCCCCCGGACGAAGGATCGGGTGCCGTCGATGGGATCCAGGATCCATCGGATGGGTGCCCCAGGGTTGGCTTCGCCGAACTCCTCCCCAAGGATTCCATGGGTCGGGAACTGGGCGCCGATCTTTTCCCTCATCAGAGTCTCGGCGGCCCGATCAGCCTCGGTGACGGGAGTCCCATCCCCTTTCGTGTCAGAGGCAAGGACGGTCCCGAAGTGCTTCAGGGTGATGGCACCTGCTTCAATCGCGAGATCTTGGGCCACCTGCAAAAGGCGCCCGAGTTCATTGTGACCGATGTTCATGTTGAATTTCCGGAGTTACCGGACCTCAGCGGTTGTTCCTGCCCTCTCGTCTCGCCTGCTTGACGCGGTACAGGTTCGTGTCGGCTTCGCGAATCAGATCTTCCACCTCAAACATCTTGATCGGATCGAATTCAGCAATGCCATAGCTGATCGTGAGGCCGTATTTGGAGAGCTCCGGATGGGCGGCGACCCTTCGCTCCACCCGTTTGGCGTGACTCTCAGCGCCTGACCGGGGGACGTCGGTGAGAACGGTGATGAATTCGTCCCCTCCGTACCGGGCCGCCAGGTTCATGGCCCGGGTTTCACTCAGGAGGATGCGGCCGAAGTATCGGAGGATTTTGTCCCCCGCCACATGACCCAGCCGGTCATTGTGGAGCTTGAAATCGTTTAGATCGTAGAGGGCTACGCAAACGTGCCGGCCCCGCCGGGCGGCAGCTACCTCTCGGCGGAGATGCAGGTCCAGATGACGCCGGTTCGGGAGGTCGGTGAGTGGGTCGGTTAGGGAGAGGGCCCTGATGCTCTCGTGGAGTCGGGCATTGGCCAGGGCCACGGCCGTCTGGTTCGCCAGACGGAGGAGGATTTCCACTTCCTGGTTGCTGATTGCTTCCTTATCGACCTTGCTGGCCGAAAGCCCGCCGGTGACCTCGTCATCCAGGACCAGGGGGACCAGGAGAAGGGATCCTGCCCGCAGTTCCTTGCCCAACTCAGGCGGGACGAGCTGGGAATTGGGAAGGTCTTCTACGACGATGGGCCTTCGATCCCGGACCACCGCTTGATGGAGGTCGTCGTTCAGATGCCAGAGGGTCCCCTCCTTCAGGCGGATCTTTCCGAGGGACGAAGCCACCTTGGCCTGCCCGTCCTCAAGAAGCCATACCGTGGATGCATCGGCCTGGAGGAGTTCCAGGACCGCATCGTTCACCGTACGGAGAACTTCTTTTGCATCCAGGGATCCGGCCACAGCCCGACCAATCTCCTCGATCCGTTCGGCTTCCCGCCGGCGGGCTTCGAGTTCGGTGACGTGGTTGGAGTTGTTGATGGCCACCACAGCCAGGTCGGCGATGGCCTGAAGGAGTTCCAGGTCATCGTTGGTATATGCGTCCGGTCGGTAGCTCTGGGCCGAAAGGGCGCCGATCACCAGACCCTCATACAGAAGGGGAACGGAGATGGCGGAACGGGTCAGCTCCGTGCCCTCCTCCCCGAGAACCATCAGCGAGAGGTTTTCAGCCCGGTCCGAGAGGATGGTGCTCTTCCCCTGCCTCAGCACATCGCTGTCGGATCCCCGGTAGGTGATCTCGACATTCTGTTCCACTCCCTGGTCCGCGTAAAAGACCACGGTGGCCCGGTCCAGCTCCCGATCGTAGAGGGCGACGTAGAATCCTGATGCCTCCAGAACCCGTGCCGTCTCCTTATAAATAGACCGGTAGAGTTCGTCCGGCCTCATGGTTCGGGCGAGCTTGTGCCCCACGTCCAACAAAACGCGGTAGCGCTCGGCCAGGCCGGTGCTGGCGGCAGGTGGGTCTGGATTGGACATAGGGAGGCTGGTCAGGAGTCCTTTTGGTCGAGTCGCCTTATGTAAAAAAGATAGGCCTCGGCCAGTGATGTAAACAACAGTTTCCTGCCGGGGGTCTGGATCAAGCCGGGTCCTGGTTGCCTTCAGCCCCACCTTCCGGGGCAGCTTCTTGGGGGTCGGAGGGGGAACTTGCAGAGGAGTTCCGGTCAAAGTACTTGAGCATCTCGAACCCGATGGCTCTCAGGAGGCCAACCTCCTGTAAGTCCGGTTCGGCCCGGGAAAAGACGGTCCGGAGGGTTCTCATGATGGCAGACGGCTCCCGAGCTTTGTAGAACTCGATCCTGTGAAGGCCCGCCTCCAACGCGGCGTAGGTATTCTCCAACTCTTCCACCGTGGCTGGCCGAGTGGCCCGTCGGCCTCTGGGGAGAGGGCCCTCTTCCTCCCCCCGGGCGAGGAAGATTTCGTAGCTCAGGAGGAGCACGGCCTGGGCCAGATTGATGCTTGAATAGTCCGGGTTGGTGGGGATGACGGCTGCGGCGTGACACAGATCGAGGGCCTCGTTCCCCAGCCCTCGATCTTCCCTCCCGAAAAGCAGGGCCACCAGGTTCTCTTGAGCGTGCTTCACGACGGTCGGGGCTATCTCCCGAGGTCGTACGTAATTTCTCTGGGCCGTCCTCGACCGGGCGGTGGTTCCTACGACAAAGACTGTGTCCGCCAGCGCCTCGGGGAGAGAATCGAAAATCTGAGCCTGTTCCACCACGTCACTGCTTCGGTGGGCAATCCCTCCGATACGCCAGGCGTCGAACTCGGCGGGCTGTACCAGTCGAAGGCGGCTCAGGCCCATGTTCTTCATAGCCCTGACCACTCCGGCGATGTTCACCAGGTTCTGTGGTTCGTTCAGAACCACGACCACATTGTCGAGGAGTGAAGTGCTCATTTAGGGAGAATGGGTAGGTCAGTCCTCGTCGGATCCGCTTTCCAGTTGGTCCCTCTCCTCCGATCCGTCTTTGACGGATGTCCGGAAATTTCTGATTCCCTCCCCCAAGCCCTTGGCGATCAGGGGAATACGCTTCGCCCCGAAGAGGAGTACTAGGAGGGCGACCACCAGGAAGATCTCGCCGACACCAAGCCCAAACATGCCTACCTGTCCTTCCGTCCGAGAGGTTTGAGGCCCCCGCCGAGGCCCGAGGCTCCGGGCTTCGGCAGGGACGACAAAGATGGCGATCCAGACGTCTCTTGAGAAGCGTCATCACTTGATCAGCATTTTCGCGATGGTCTGGAGTTGCATGTTTGAGGTCCCTTCGTAGATGGATCCCACCTTGGCGTCCCGGTACAGTTTTTCCACCGGGTACTCCCGGCTGAAGCCGTAGCCGCCGAAGAGGTCGATGGCCGTGGAGGCTACCCGGCCCGCCACTTGGGAAGAGAAGAGCTTGGCCATAGCCGCTTCACGGAGGAAGTCCTGGCCGGCATCCTTCAGTCGGGCGGCATTGTACACCAGAAGACGAGCGGCCTCGAGATCGGTGGCCATTTGGGCGATCTGGAACTGTACCCCCTGGAAAGCTCCGATGGGACGGCCGAATTGCTCACGCTCCTGTACGTACTTCACGGTGTGGTCCAGAGCACCCTGGGCCAACCCGACCATCTGGGCTCCGATTCCGATCCGTCCCTCATTCAGGGTCTCGATGGCGACCTTGTATCCCTTACCCACCTCACCCAGGACGTTCTCAGGAGGGACGCGGACGTTTTCCAGGAGGAGTTCGGTAGTGGAGGAGGCCCGAATGCCGAGCTTGTCCTCCTTCTTCCCCACGGTGAACCCCTCCATGTCCTTTTCCACAACAAAGGCCGTGATGCCCTTGTACCCGGCTTCGGGATTCACGTTGGCGAAGACGATGAAGACCCCCGCTTCGTTCCCGTTGGTGATCCAGAGTTTCTGGCCGTTCAGAATCCAGTCGTCGCCGTCCTGGGCCCCGCGACATGCCAGGGCGAAAGCGTCCGATCCGCTTCCGGCCTCGGAGAGGGCATAGGCTCCCACCGTGTCGGAGGCGAGACGAGGCAGAAACTTCTCTCTTTGGGCGTCGGATCCCCAGCGGACGAATGCGTTTATGCAAAGGGTATTCTGAACGTCGACCAACACACCCACCGCAGGATCTACACGAGAGAGCTCTTCCACCACCAGAATCGATGTAAAGAAGGTGGATCCAGCTCCGCCCATTTCCTCGGGAACCTCGATTCCCATGAGGCCCAGCTCAAAGAGCTGCGGGATGAGATCGGCGTCGAAAGCTTCGTTGCGGTCCATCTCCGTCGCCCGGGGGGCGATCTCACTCTCGGAGAAATCCCGAACGGCTTCCCGGAACATTTCCTCTTCTTCAGAGAGCATGCTGAGGGCAGGGGCGAGTTCGGTCCGTTTGTTGTCTGACATTATTCCACCCTGTGGAGTTCGTGATGAGAGCTGCCGGAACCGCCCGTGAGGGAGGGGAGTCTCGGTCCGCCCGGGGGGCTCCCGTTCTGGCCTGAATCATGCATTACCCACCCCTGGAAACTATCCTCGGGCATGGGCCTGGGAAAGCCGAGTCCGGTCAGTGGCTGGTCGGTCTTGGGACGGGTGTGGGAAAAGCACCTTGACGCTTGCGGAAAAAGGCTTCTATTGTGCCGGTCTGGCACATATAGCATTCAACGGAGGAACCATGTCTGACATTCCTGAAGGCCTCTTTTTCACTGAAGAGCACGAGTACCTCAAAGCTACGGACGATGAGGGGGTCTACCTCGTTGGGGTCACGGACTACGCCCAGGGCGAGCTTGGTGATGTCGTCTACATCGAACTGCCCGATGTCGGGGTCACATTCGGGAAGATGGATCCCTTCGGGAACATCGAAGCCGTGAAAGCAGTCAGTGACTTGTTTTGCCCCCTGGCGGGCGAGGTCGTGGATGTCAACGCGGCCCTCGATGACGACCCTGCGGTGGTGAACTCCGATCCCTACGGGGAGGGCTGGATCATCAAGCTCAAGCTCCAGGACCCCGGCGAGGTTTCGGGCCTACTGGACGCAGTAGCTTACACTGCACTGGTCAACGGCTGACAGATTCACCCGAGGGTGGGAAGAACGTCCCCTCTCGTTGATACACTGACATCCTTGCGCTGGATCAGGGAGTCTCGGGGCCATGGGCCCCGGGGCTCCGATATGGCTCTGGAAGCCAATCCCTGCCCCGATCCCTGAGCCAGCGAGAAAGCTGGAAGTTCCACTATGTCGCTGAAGATAGATCCCAAGAGTGATTTCGTCCGTCGGCACGTCGGGCCCGGCGAAGCCGAGAAAAAGGAGATGCTGGGTTTCCTGGGATACTCGGACATGGACGGCCTGATTCAGGACACCGTCCCCGATGTGATCCGGTTCCCGAGGACCCTGAATGTCCCGGCCGCTACGCCGGAACATCTCCTCCTGAAGGAGATCAAAGGCATCGCCCAGGAGAACAAGGTTTTCCGGTCCTACCTGGGGATGGGGTACCATGACACCGTGACCCCCGGAATCATCGCCAGAAATATCCTGGAGAACCCGGGTTGGTACACCCAGTATACGCCCTACCAGGCCGAGATCTCCCAGGGTCGGTTGGAGGCCCTGTTGAACTTCCAGACCATGGTCATGGATATGACCGGTCTCGAGATCGCAAACGCCTCCCTCCTGGATGAGGGCACCGCCGCAGCTGAGGCCATGGCCCTGTTCCAGGGTGAGGCAAAAGGAAACCGGAGCACTTTCTTTGTGTCGGAGATGTGCCACCCCCAGACCATCGCCGTCGTGCAGACCCGGGCGGAACCGGTTGGTATCGAGGTGATCGTAGGGGATCACGAGACCTTTGAGTTCAACGACGATGTTTTCGGGGCGCTGGTGTCGTATCCGACGACATGCGGCCAGGTGATGGATTACGAGGGCTTCGTGGCCAAGGCTCACGATGTTGGTGCCTTCGTGGTCGTGGCGGCGGACCTCATGAGCCTGGCTCTCCTGAAACCACCGGGAGACTTCGGAGCCGACGCAGCTGTAGGTAACACCCAGCGCTTCGGTGTCCCCATGGGATTCGGTGGTCCTCACGCTGCCTACCTGGCCGCACACGAGGGCTTCAAGAGGAAGATGCCTGGACGGATTATCGGGGTTTCCCAGGACGTCGACGGGAATCCGGCCCTCCGCATGGCCCTTCAGACTCGGGAGCAACATATCCGCAGGGAGAAGGCCACTTCCAATATCTGCACGGCTCAAGTCCTCCTGGCGATTATGGCGGGAATGTATGCCGTCTATCATGGCCCTGAGGGGGTTCGGGCCATCGCCGAGCGCATCCACAACCTGGCGGGTGTCCTGGCCAATGGTCTCAAGCGTCTGGGTCACGAGATCGTACACGAAGTCTTCTTCGACACGATCCGGATCAAGCCCCAGGGGATGACCGTTGCAGATGTCCTGCAGGGTGCCTTGGGTCGAGGGATCAACCTCAGGGATTTCGGCGATGGAACCGTTGGAATCGCTTTGGACGAAGGTGTGCTGCCCGCTGACGTGGACGACCTGTTTGCGGTCTTCGGAGGTGAGGGCAAAGTCTCGGCGAAGCAGTTGGCGTCGGAGGGCGAGGCGGTTGATCTCCCTGGAGCCTTCCTCCGTACGACGGACTATCTCACACATCCGGTGTTCAACCGGTACCACTCCGAAACGGAGATGCTCCGGTATATCCACAAACTGGAAGCCAGAGACCTCTCTCTGAATACAAGCATGATCTCTCTGGGGTCGTGCACCATGAAGCTGAACGCCACCACGGAGATGGTCCCGATCACCTGGCCGGAGTTCGCCAGTCTGCACCCCTTCGCGCCGGCGGATCAGACCAGGGGCTACAAGAGGATCATCGACGACCTGGAGGGTTGGCTCGAGGAGATCACCGGGTTCACTGCCACGTCCATGATGCCCAATTCCGGCGCCAACGGTGAATACACCGGGCTGTTGGTAATTCGTGCGTATCACCTGGATCGGGGCGACGCCCACCGGGATGTTTGTCTGATTCCGGCTTCGGCCCACGGGACCAACCCAGCCTCCGCTGTCATGGCCGGGATGAAGGTCGTCGTGGTAAAGACGGATGAGATGGGGAACATCGACGTGGACGACCTCCGGGCCAAGGCGCAGGAATACGCCGGGACGTTGGCGGCGGCCATGATCACCTACCCCTCCACCCATGGGGTTTTTGAGTCACGCATCAAAGAAATCAACGATATCATCCATGAGCATGGCGGGATGGTATATCTGGATGGGGCAAACATGAATGCCATGGTTGGCCTTTCACGGCCTGGGGACTTCGGGGCTGACGTCTGCCATCTGAACCTCCACAAGACCTTCGCCATCCCCCACGGTGGTGGTGGTCCGGGGATGGGCCCCATTTGCTGTAACGATGCTCTTGCTCCCTTCCTGCCCGGTCACCCTGTGGTGAAGGTCGGTGGCGAAAAGGGCACCGGGCCCGTGAGTGCCGGGCCATGGGGTAGCCCCAGCATCCTTCCCATTTCCTGGTCCTACATCCGGCTTTTGGGACCGGATGGTCTGAAACAGGCCACCGAAGGAGCAATTCTCAACGCCAACTACCTGGGAACGAAGCTGGAAGAGCACTTCCCGATTCTCTATCACGGTGAGAAGGGGAGGGTAGCCCACGAGTTCATCCTGGACCTTCGCCCAGTGCGGAAGACCTCCGGCGTGACCGATGAGGACGTGGCGAAGCGGCTCATGGATTATGGCTTCCACTCACCTACCCAGTCGTTCCCTGTGGCGGGCACGCTTATGGTGGAACCGACTGAAAGCGAATCCAAGTATGAGCTGGATCGTTTCTGTCAGGCCATGACGAGCATCCGGGCCGAGATCGCAGAGGTTGAGAACGGGGTCGCGGATCCGAAGGAAAACCTCCTGAAGAGTGCTCCCCACACGTCGCGCATGGCCGCCGGGGATGAGTGGGACCTTCCGTACTCCAGGACCCGGGCAGTATTCCCTGCTCCGTGGACCGTGGAGAGCAAGTTCTGGCCGCCGGTACGCAGGGTGAACAATGCCTTTGGGGACCGGAATCTGGTCTGTGCCTGTCCGCCCATCGAGGCCTATTCGGAGGAATAGACCTGGGTAGTATCTGGTACAGGGCCGGAGGAGTCGGAAAGAGACAAGTGATAGAGCCCCGGGGGTTTCCCCCCGGGGTGGTTATAGAGATCGGGGCCCTGGCTTCCGGGAAGGTGGCTGCCCCATCCTCCCAATAGGCTCCCCAGCCTCAACAGAGAAGGAGGCTCCCATGGCCAAGCTCCATTTTCACGGCCACTCCACCTTTTCCCTCATCCTCGACGACGGGACGAAGATCATCATCGATCCCTGGTTCGACGAAAACCCGGTCAGTGACATCAAGGCCGACGAAATCCAGGATGTGGACTACATTCTCTGCACCCACGGCCACTTTGATCACTTCGCAGACGCCATCCCCCTGGCCAAACGGACCGGGGCGACCCTGGTGTCCACCTTTGAGATCGTCAGCTTCGCGCAGAGTCGGGGTGTCGAGAATGCCCACCCCCTCCATATCGGCGGAGGGTTCAAATTTCCCTTCGGATATGTGAAGATGACGGCGGCCCTCCACGGCGGTCAGGTGGCCGGGGATGATACGGGGGCCTTCACGACGGTACCGGGGGGCTTTTGGATGGAGGTAGGGGAGAAGACCCTCTATCACGCAGGCGACACCGCTCTTCTCACGGACATGCAGCTTCTGAAGGGAACCGTGGATGTGGCCCTCCTCCCCATCGGTGACAACTTCACCATGGGCCCCATGGATGCAGCGAGGGCCGTGGAGTTCATCGAGCCGAAGGTCGTGATTCCCATCCACTACAACACCTTCGACCTGATCGTTCAGGACCCGGAGGTCTTCCGCGGCATGGTTGGACTGAGGGCAGCCGTGGAGGTCCTGGAGGCGGGGGACGTCTACGAGTTCTAGGAGTATGAATTCTGAGCCGGTGCCCTTGGCCTGGCGGGTGATCCTGGATGGAGCACTGCCCGGCGAGGTGAATATGGCTCGGGATCATGCCTTGGCCCTTTCCGTCAAAGAGGGGGCCGGGGTTCTGCGGCTGTATCGTTGGGATCCTCCCACCATTTCATTCGGCCGGAATGAGCCCTCCATGGGTCTCTACTCGGAGCGAAGAGGGGAGGATGAGGGTGTCACTTTTGTTCGGCGTCCCACCGGAGGTCGGGCCGTCCTGCACCATCAGGAACTCACCTACGCGCTGGTCTTCCCCCTCGGGACCTTCGGCGGTCTGAGAAAGGCCTACCGAATCATCAACAAGGGGTTGCTGGCCGGACTCCAATCCATGGGTGCTGCCGTTGACCTGGCGGCGGAGACAGGACCGGCTCTTCCCCCTGATGCGGGCCCCTGTTTTCGGCAACCAGCTGAGGGGGAAGTCATGGCCTTGGGGCGGAAGCTCATCGGGAGCGCCCAGGTCCGGGTCGGGGACAACATCCTTCAGCACGGCTCCATCATTCTGGACGGCGACCAGGACATCCTCCGGCGTTTGAGGGGGGACGAGGAGCCTGTGCCTCCCCCGGCGACGGTTAAGGCCCTTATGGGTGTCGTTCCTGACCTCTCACGCCTGGGGAGTTGCCTTCGGGAGGGGCTGACCGAGACGCTAGGGGGAGTGTGGACGGATGGGGAGTATGGGGAGAACGAGAAGATGGCGGCCGTCGAGCTTGAGTCCCACTATGGGGATGCTGATTGGACCTGGCGTTTTTAGGGGCTGAGAGGGGGTGTGCCGACCTTCTCGAAAAAGCCCCCTAGGCGAGGAGTTCCTGGTATGAAGCGATCCGTTCCCGTTCTCCCTTTCCTTTTTCTGGCCTTGTGCGCTTGCGGAGAAAGTGGCTCCGGCGGCGCTGACGCTGGAGCGGATGCCCCTTTCTGTGGGCCGGCCCTGGCCAGGGTGGATTCCTTCATGGCCACGTTTGCAGGGCAGGAGCCGACCGGGGATCGGTATGGTGGGATGGCCGTGGCCGGGACGGTGGAGGACCTTAGGGGAATGAGCCCGAGGGCAGCAGGAGAGGTCGCATCTGCGCAGCACCAACAGTTCGTAAACCTCATGACCCTCATCGAATTCGATGAAGACCTTCAGCCGGCCCCCTACCTGGCTGAATCCTGGGAGTTCTCCGACGATCAAACCCAGTTGACCTTCCACCTCCGGGACGATGTCTACTGGCACGACGGAGCGCTGACCACCGCCGACGACGTGGCCTTCACCTATCGCACGGTCACGAACCCGGAGAGCTTGTATTCCAACCCGAGCTTCTTCCAGGCCTACCTTCCCGGGGATGCTGGGGTGGAAGTGGTGGACTCTTTCACGGTGACCTTCCACTTCGAACCCCACCAGGACCCCCTGGAGATCTGGCGGAATCTGGCGATCCTTCCCGAGCACCTTCTGGGAGACGTTCCGGCGGGTGAATCGTGGAGCCACCCCTGGGCTGTGCTGTGCCCAGTGGGGAACGGGCCTTTCCGGTTTCTTTCCCGGGTCCCGGACGAGAGCTGGACTTTTGGAGCCAACCCGGCATTCCCTGAGGAGCTGGGAGGGAGGCCCTACCTGGATCGGTATGTCTATCGCTACATCCCGGACCACACGACCCTCCTTGGTGATCTCTTGATAGGAGAGGTGGACCTCTTCGTACAGATGCTACCGAACCAGGTTGCCTCGGCGGAGGCGGAGGGGATTTCGGTGAGGAGCTATCCCTACCCTGCCATCTTCTTTATTGCCTGGAACAGCCGGGTTCCGGAGCTGTCGGACGCCCGGACCCGCCGGGCCCTCACCCTGGGAATCAACCGGCGCCAGCTCATCGAGGGCGTGCAGTTGGGGGATGCGGTCCTGCTGAACGGGAGCCTTCCTCCGGCCCACTGGGCTTTCGATTCGGCTTTGGGGGACTCCCTTCCCTATGACCCAGAACAGGCCCGGAGCCTCCTGGAGGAAGCGGGCTGGGTGGACCGGGACGGATCAGGTGTCCGGGAGGACGCCCAGGGGAACCCCCTCCAAATCGACCTGATCTACAATCCGAATCAGGAGCGGGAGCGGGTGGCGGAGATCATCCGGGTCCAGCTCCAGGATATCGGGGTCGAACTTCTTCCCAGGATGTTGGACCGGGCGACCTATGGCGAACGAATCCAGGGAGCCGACCGGAACTTCGAGGGAGCCTTCGTCACCTTCGAGACCGGGTTCCGGATCGACGACCGGGACCTCTTTCATTCGGAGGTTTTTGATTTGGCGGGGTCCTGGGCTTTCTCCGGAACCATGGACCCGGTTCTGGATCGGTATCTGGACACCCTTTCACTCATCCCGGACCGGGATGTGGCGTACCCCCTCTGGCAGGAGTATCAGCTGCGCCTGATGGCGGTACAGCCGTATACGTTCCTGTACTCAGCCAATCGCCGAAACGGGGTGGGACCCAGGCTCCAGGATGTAGTGATGGATACCCGGGGGGATTGGGCCACGATCAGGAACTGGTGGATCGCCTCCGAGAACCGGGAAAGGGACTGAGAGGGGCAGGGCGTTGATCTCTCTGGTTCTCCGTCGAACCCTCGGGGCCCTCCCCCTCCTTCTGGGGGTGGCTACCCTGGTCTTCCTGGCCCTGAGCTTGGCGCCGGGAGACCCGGCGGCCCTCTATATACCCCGCGGCGCCTCTCCCGAAGACATCGAACAACTTCGTAGGACCTTTGGACTGGATGGTCCCTTCCTGGTCCGGTACTTCCGGTGGCTCGGGGCCTTTTTGCAAGGAGACTTCGGGATCTCCTTTCATTCCTCCCTGCCGGTTCGAAACCAAATCCTGGCGGTCCTTCCCAATACCCTGGTTCTGGCCGGAACCTCTCTATTCCTGGCCTTCCTTTTCGGGGGTGCCATCGGTGTCCTGCAGGCTGTGAGGCAGGGGAAGTTCACGGATTCTCTTCTGAGCGTGGTGACGCTCTTCTTCTACTCCATGCCCTCTTTCTGGTTGGGCCTGATGCTCATCCTGTTTTTCAGTGTGGGAGCCGGGGCGTTGTGGGATTGGCCCTTCAGTTTTCCCACGTCGGGGACGGTGAGTGCGGGAGCGGAGCTCCTCAGCCCCTGGGGCCAACTGAAGGATCGCATCCACCACCTGGTTCTCCCCTGTGTCACCCTCACCCTGATTTTGGCGGGGGGGGTGGCCCGTTACGTTCGGGCCAGCATGCTGGAGGTCCTCGGCCAGGACTATATACGGACCGCCCGGGCAAAGGGGCTCTCGGAGTCACGAGTGGTCCTCAAGCATGCCCTGAGAAATGGCCTGATCCCTGTCGTGAGTCTTTTCGGCGTTTATTTCCCCTTCCTTCTCAGCGGCACGGTGCTGGTGGAGAGGGTCTTCGGGTGGCCCGGGATGGGGCAGCTCATGGTGGACTCCATCTTTCGAAGGGACTTTCCGGTGGTTCTGGCTGGGACCGTCATTTTCGGGGTGACGGTGGTGGTCGGAAATCTCATCGCCGACCTCCTTTATGGGGTGGTGGATCCCCGGATCCGGGATCGCCATGAATAGGTGGGTCGGGTACCTGGCTCCGGGGTTGCCCCAACTCACCCGGCGGAAGATCCCAGAAGGGGCTGCGGCTCTCCTTACCTGGTTTGGATTGCTCGCCCTGGCCCTGGTCCGTTTCGACAGGCTCCTGGGCGCCCTGACCGGTGGATTCGATGACCAGCTGGCTCTGATCACTCTTGTTCTTGTACTGGGAGGTGTGTGGTGGTGGTCCAACCGGGATAACGCCTCGGCTTCTGTCGGGTCCAGTGAAGGGGGAATGGATTCATGGTGGGGGCCTGGAGGCGGTTGGGAGTCCTTCCGGAGGAACCGGACAGCCATGATGGGGCTCGGTATCATCGGGGTCCTGTACCTGGCTATGATGTTGACCCCCTTCCTTGCGCCTTTTGAGGCCGAGTTCCGGGAGGCGTACAGGGCGGGCGGGGACATGGCTACCGTCCTGAACCCGCCCTCCACTCGACATATCCTTGGAACCGACCAGTTCTCCCAGGATGTCTTCTCTCGGATTCTCTACGGTGCCCGCATTTCCCTTACCATCGGACTGCTGGCCGTGGGGATCAGCGTGACCTTGGGGGCGGTCCTGGGTGGAATCGCCGGTTATTGGGGAGGGTGGACGGATACCGTGATCATGCGCCTCGTGGATATGATCCTCTCCTTTCCCCGGTTGGTTCTTCTCATCGCCATCGTAGCTCTCTTTCCCTCGACCATCTTCGTGGTGATCGTCGCCTTGGCCTTCACCCAGTGGCCCTTCACGGCCCGAATGGTCCGGGGAGAAATCCTGGCTCTTAAGGAAAGGGAGTTCGCCCAAGCTGCGCGGGCGTTGGGATTCAGCAGGCGGCGGGTCCTTTTCCGACATCTCCTGCCCAACGCAGCCGGGCCCCTGATCGTTGTGGCCACCCTTGGCGTCGGGAACGCGATCGTCCTGGAGGCCGGTCTCTCATTCTTGGGATTGGGTGTCCAGGACGGGACCCCTTCCTGGGGCTCGATGGTCGATGACGGACGGGGATTCCTCATGGATGCCTGGTGGATCGCCACCTTCCCCGGCCTGGCCATCGTACTGGCCGTTCTGGCCTTCAATCTGGTGGGAGATGGGCTCCGGGATGCCCTGGACCCCCGGCATAGGGAGAGGGGATCGTGAGCCTCCTGGAGGTTCGGAATCTCAGGGCCCACATTCCAGGGCCGTCCGACCCGGCAAAGGCCGTGGATGGTGTCGATCTCCAGGTAGGTGAGGGGGAGGCGGTGGGTTTGGTGGGGGAGTCGGGTTCGGGGAAGACTGTGTTGGCCCTCTCCCTTCTCGGCCTCCAGCCCGGGGGGGTGGAGGCCCTCCTTCCGGAGAGCTCCATTCGGTTCAGGGGAGAGGAGTTGGTGGCCGCTTCGCCCGGTCGGCTCCGAATGATCCGGGGGGGTGGTATCGCCATGATCTTTCAGGAGCCCATGACATCCCTGAATCCCGTCTTCAGCGTGGGGAACCAGATTGGCGAATCCCTGAAGCTACACCGGGGGTTGAAGGGAGCCGCGGTGGGAGAAGAAGTGGGTAGGCTTCTGTCGGAGGTGGGGATTCCGGACCCGGGGGCCAGAGCCGGAGATTTCCCTCATCAGCTTTCTGGCGGGATGCGTCAAAGGGCCATGATGGCTATGGCCCTGGCAGGGGAGCCGGACCTGCTGGTTGCGGACGAGCCCACAACGGCCCTGGACAGCACCACCGAGGCGCAGGTCTTGATGCTGATGAAAGATGTCCAGGTCAAAAGGGGGATGGGGTTGCTCCTCATTTCCCACGATCTCTCGGTGGTGTCCAGGGTGTGTGATCGGGTGGTGGTCCTCTACGGTGGCCAGGTGGTGGAGGCTGGTCCAACCCGGGATATACTCGAGAATCCGAATCACCCCTACACCGTGGGGCTTCTGGAATCCCGTCTTTTATGGGAGAAGGGGCGCCGGACGCTGAAGCCAATCCCCGGGGAAGTTCCGGAGGCAGGGGCTTGGCCCGAGGGGTGCCGATTCCACACCCGATGTCCGGTGGCTCTGGAGAGGTGTCGTGAGGATGAGCCGACCCTGAGCATCCTCGGAGGGGCCGGGGGCTCAGAGGTGGGCAGCCGAGAGGTTCGGTGTTGGCTCATGAGGGGGGGGGAGCGCTCATGACCCGGAGTTCACCCTCGCCCTTGGTGTCGGTCCGGAACCTGGTCCACGAATACCCAGGAGGTGGCACTTTCGGCAGGAGCCGGGGCGCCCCCATTCAGGCTCTCAAGGGCGTGAGTTTTCAACTCGAGCAGGGGGAATGTCTAGCCATAGTGGGAGAGTCGGGCTCTGGGAAGACGACGCTGGCCCGGAGTCTCGTCCGCCTGGTTGAGCCCACCGGGGGAGAGGTCCTATACAGGGGGGTGGATGTCCTTTCCATGGGCCGCTTGGAGCTTCAGGCCTTCCGTCGAAAGGCTCAGGTGGTTTTTCAGGATCCGTCGGGGTCTCTCAACCCGAGGCTTCGGGCCGGGTCTGTTCTGGAAGAAGTCCTCAAATTTCACGGGAGGTACCCAGACCGGGGAGCCCTGAAAACCCGGATTGGGGAGCTTTTCCAGATTGTGGGCCTCACTCCCAATCATGCTTGCCGCTTTCCCCATGAGTTGAGCGGCGGCCAGCGCCAGCGCCTTGCCATAGCCAGAGCCCTCTCCGTCGACCCGGAATTTCTGGTTCTGGATGAGCCGGTTTCGGCCCTGGATCTGTCTGTTCAAGCCCAGATCCTGAGTCTTTTGGAAGAGCTCCGGAAACATTTGGATTTGTCCCTTGTCCTGGTGACCCACGACCTGGGGGTTGTGCGGCAGGTGTCGGACCGTGTGGCCGTTATGTATGAGGGTCGATTGATGGAGGTGTCCCCGGTGGAGACCTTGTTCACCCAGCCGACGCATCCCTATACCAGAGGTTTACTTGCGGCGACGGGTCCAGGGATTTCCGGACCGAATACATGGGCCGATTGGACCCTGTCCTCCGGGGAGGGAAGAGGCGCTTCGGGGAGTCTAAAAGGGTGCCCTCTTCACCCCCGATGCAGTCATCCCGGGAAGGATCATGAGTGTCTGGAGGAGGTGCCTGAACTCAAATGTTTGTCCCAAGGCCGCCAAGTGGCGTGCTGGAAGGAAAGTTTGGGGGGAAATGGGGGTTGACACGCCTTGGAGCGATCTCCATCTTGCCAAGCCTTAATGGGACTGTACTCGTCCACTCCTCCAATCTGAGGGTGGATCAGTTTTTTGGCATGACGACCGCTACAGTAGGAGGTCCTCTTGGTGGGCTTAGCGAACATTTACGGTGCTCTGCTTCAGATTCCTGGCATGGAAACAGTGGAGATGACATGGCAAGAAGCCATCCCATTTTATTGGGAAGCCACAGGGTTCATGGTTTACCCGCTGGCATTCTGCCTCGTCCTGGGCATTCTGGTCATTCTCTGGAAGTTCTTTAGTCTCTTTATGACGACGGGTACCACCCGGAAAACTCTCCGCAATGTGGACGAACTCCTGGCTGCCCAAAGGATAGACGAAGCTCTCGAGGTGACTCGGGAAGCAGCGAATCCGGGTGCCAACATTCTTTATGCTGGGCTCGAGCGGCATGAGGAAGGTACTGAGCGGGTTATGAAAGCCATTGAGAACCAAGGTCTGATCGAGCTGAGCAAGCTTGAAAAGGGTCTTGTTGTTCTGGCTACCCTCACCAACGTCGGGCCCCTTCTTGGGTTCCTGGGTACGGTGATCGGGATGATCATCGCCTTCCAGTCCATCGAGGCTGCGGGGGAGGTTGAGGCGACGCTGGTGGCTGGTGGTATTAAGGTCGCACTGCTTACGACGGCATTTGGTCTGGCAATCGCCATTCCTATGAGCATCTTCCATAACTACTTTGTCGCTCGGATCGATGCTCTGGTCATCGACATGGAAGAGTCGGCGCAGAAGATGATCGACGCCCTCCACGCCATCGAGCGGGGTAGGCAGGCTTCGGCTTCCTAATCGAGCCACAGCAAGCAGTTCGAAGAGGCCACCCCATGGCGGGGTGGCCTCTTCTCCTTATTTCTGATAATGGACCGCCAGAGGGCCCATGATTTCTAGTCTCCTCCTCGCTTTTCTTCTCCAAACTCAACCGGCGGACGCCCCCCCTCCGGGCGCTTCCCCCCTATCGCCCGAAACCGAAGCGGCCATGGACACGGTGCGCATGGAGATGGCCCGGGGCCGACACTGGCACGCCTCCCGGCGGCTGAGCGTCTTGTTTCCGGAGGGGCCAGGAGATGACGTCGACCTGACCTTGTTGATGGCCAGGGCGGAACTGGGCTGGAAAAACTGGTCCAGGGTCCGGGGGCTTCTGGAAGGTTCATTGGCCGCGGGGAAGTTGGAGGGAGGGGAGGCATGGTATCTCCTGGGAAGAGCCATGGAGGGGGAGGGCCTCTGGTCGGAGGCGGATTCCGCATACACCCAGAGTCTTGGGTCCGAAGCTTCCGCCGAAGGGGTGGACGGGATGGAGGTTCGGGTGAGGCGATCCAGGCTTCGGGGACGCCTGGGTATGTATCAGGAGGCGTTGGTTGATATCGCTGAGGTAGGGGAAACGGGTCGAGGGATGGCGGATTGGGTGGCCCTGGAGGTGGCGAGAAAGGCTTCCGGGGAGGGAGCTCGGGAGGTGACCCGCCTGGCCCTGTCCCTGGTGGGAGAAAACGAGGTCCGGCATCTGGGCTGGGACCTGTTGCCGGCTTCTTTGTTGGCGGCAGGGGATTCAACGGGAGCGGAAGCGGCGTATTGGAGTGCGCTGCCGTCTCTCTCCGACGCCTCCGATCAGGCGGAGGCCTGGGATCGGGTGGGGGTACTGCGGCTCGCCAGGGGAGATTCATCCGGTGCCAAAGGGGCTTTCCATGAAGTTCTGGAACTTCCCAATACCGGTCGGGCCGGACTCCGGGCGGGAGAGCACCTCCTGGTTTTGGGCTTCGACTCGGTCGGGATTGCTTTGGCTGGAGCCAGGGCTCTGGCCGCCGGGGGCCGACACGGCGATGCCCTGGAGGCCTACGCCGAATATGAGAGCCTGTCCCCTTCTCCACCCCCGGGCAGCGTCCAGTTGGCGCGGGCCCGGAGCCATCTGAACTTGGGACAGGGCGGCCGAGCCCTTGCCCTCCTTGGGGAGTTGGTCGGGGCCACGGAGGCGTCGCTCGCTGCCCCAGCCCTGGCGCTCCAAGTCCTGGCCCTGAGACAGCTGGGTCGAAGCGGGGAGGTGAGGGCGGTTCAGGACGAGTTGGTGGAGCGGTTTCCCGAACGGGGCGAGGCAGTGGAAATCCTCTTCAATCGGGCCGATGCCCTCCAGGATCGGGGAGATCGGGAGGGGGCGATTCGAGGATACAGGGCCACTGTGGAAGCGGCCACCGCGCACAATCTTGCGGGGCAGGCCCGGATGAGGATGGGCCAACTCTTTCTCGGAATGGGTAGGGAAGAGGACGCTCTCGAGATCTACCTGGCCTACCAGGAGGAATTCCCCGAGGGGCGCCGATGGGATGAGGCGGGTTTCTGGGCGGGACGGACCCTCCTTTCTCTGGATCGAGATGAGGAGGGGCGGGAAACGTTGCACCGGCTTCAGGCTGGAGCGCCCCTTTCCTACTATACCGTCATCGCCGGCGAGTTACTCGGGGAGCCCTTCGCTCCGGGCATTCCGGAAGCCCGGGACACCCTTCCCTTCCCGGCTTTTGTCCAGGAGGGCCTGGCCGAAATCGATCTTCTGAAGTTCATCGGCCTTCAGGAAGGTGCTGAGTGGGAGGCCCAGGATCTGGCCACCCGCCTCCGGTCCGACACCGATCTGGAACGAAGGCAGGGGACTCTCCTGCGGTTGGCGAGGGAGCTGAACGCCAGAGGCTTCACCCGGGAAGGGATCAACCTGGGTTGGGAGCTTCGGAGGGAGGGACGTGCCTGGGACCGGGATCTCCTTGCGGCCATCTATCCATTCCCCTACAGGGAACTCTTGATCGAGGAAGCCCGGGATCGGGAGGCGGACCCCTTCCTGATGGCAGGCCTCATCCGGCAGGAGTCGGCTTTCTGGCTGGAGGCCCTCTCCCGGGCCGACGCCCGGGGCCTCATGCAGGTCCTTCCCTCCACTGGAAGGGAGCTGGCCCGGGCTAGAGGGATCACCCCATTCAGGGCAGACGACCACCTATATGTGGCCGAGATCAACATCCATCTGGGCGTGGCGTTTTTCGTGGACATGCGCCGGAGATTCGGGAACGACCTTCCCATCATTCTCTCGGCCTACAACGCTGGACCCACCAGGGCGAACCGATGGAAAGAGTATCCGGAAGCCGGGGATTGGCCCCTCTTTGTGGAACGGATCCCCTTCGATGAGACCAGGGGCTACGTAAAGAACGTTACGGCCAACCGGGCCATCTTTACTTGGCTCTACGGGGGGGGAGTCGGATCCGGGGGTAACAACCTTCCGAACTCCTGACTTCTTCCTTGACGGCTCCTTCACCGAACCGTCATCTTCCTGCCTGTTCTGAAACGAAGGCTTCTTGCAGAAGGTCTCCGGAAACTGGCTCGGGGTGACGAAGTCCGATTCGAGATTCGCGAAACTGAGATGGGGCTGGAGGCGGCCGACGTTATTCGGAACGGATCGGCTCAGCAGTCTCCCCACGATCACCCGGCAAAGAATGGTTCATGGTTGAAACCCCTCCCAAAGAGGCTCCTCGCCTTTTTCTAGTCGATGCGTATGCTCTGATTTACCGGGCGTTTTTTGCCTTTATCAATCGTCCTCTCACCAATTCACGGGGCGAAAACACCTCGGCCCCTTTCGGGTTCGCCAATTTCCTTCTCTCCATCCGTGAGAACCACCAGCCGGACTACCTGGCGATCGTCTTCGATAAGGGGATGAGCAAGCGGGAGGAGATGTACCCGGAGTACAAAGCTACCCGGGAGAAGATGCCCGACGAACTCGCCGCCAGCCTTCCCCGGATTCGAGAGATGGTGGAGGCCTTCCACGATCCAGTGGTGGAGGTGGACGGTTACGAGGCCGACGATGTCATCGGCACGCTGGCTCTGAAGGCCCGGGAGGCCGGGTTGGAAGCCGTCATCGTATCAGGGGACAAGGATCTCTACCAGCTGGTTGGACCCGGGGTGTTTCTTCTGAATCCAGGCCGTGGTGGGCCTACCGGGGTGGCCCCGGAATGGGTGGATGAATCCAATGCGGGAGACAAATTCGGAATCCCCCCGGAGAAGATTCCCGACTATCTGGCCCTCATCGGAGACTCCTCGGACAACGTGCCCGGTGCCCCGGGGATCGGTCCCAAAACCGCGGTGAAGCTTCTGAATGAGTTCGAGGACCTGGAAAACATCCTTGACCATGCTCCGGGGCTCTCAGGGAAACGTGCCCGGGAATCCCTCACGGAAAACGCTGATCTTGTCCGTCTTTCCAAGAAACTGGTCACCATCCAGACCGACGTCCCCATTGACCTCGACCTGGGCTTGCTCGAGGTGAAGGAACCGGACCGGGAACGGCTTCGGAAGCTATTCGTGGAGTTGGATTTCCGTCGGCTGGCTGAGCGGTTCACGGGTCCCGGGAAGAAGCTGGGAGGGGATGTCTCTACACCGGTTGTGGAGGAGATTCCAGTCACCTACACCTTGGTGCGGACCCCGGACGAGGTGGCCGAGATCGTTCAGGGGATACGGTCAGCTGGTACCGTGTCGGTAGATACGGAGACCACGAGTCAGGATGCCACCAGAGCCGACCTGGTTGGGATTTCCCTCTCATGGATACTGGGAGAGGCCTGCTACATTCCCCTGGCCCATCGGCGTTCGGGGGAGCTGGCGTTGGACGACGGAGGTGCCGGGGCCCCGGCCAACCTCCCGCCCCTCCTCTCGCCCCCTATGAGGCCCCTGTTCGAGCTTCTCGAGGACTCGGAGATCGAGAAGACCGGGCAGAATCTGAAGTACGACCTCATCGTGTTCGAGCGGGCTGGCGTGAAGGTCCGGGGCGTGGGTTTCGACACGATGGTGGCCTCTTATGTCCTGGACCCGAATCGGAGGCAGCACAGCCTGGACGCCCTCGCCGTAAACCTCCTCGGGCACAGGATGATCCCCTACTCGGAAGTGGCCGGGAAGGGAAAGAAGCAGATCTCCTTCGCCGAGGTGGGCCTGGACAAAGCGCGGGAATACGCGTGCGAAGACGCCGACTTCACCCTCCGTCTCAGGAAGTTGTTCGAGCCCCAGCTGAAAGAGCAGACCCTCGACTCCCTTTTCAGGGATCTGGAGATGCCTCTGGTGCCCGTACTGGCCCGGATGGAGTCCAACGGGATTCGGATCGATGTTCCCTTTTTCCGGGCCATGAACTCGAAGCTGGAGGAGGACCTGGCCTCCCTCCGGAAGGAAGTGGTCGACCTGGCCGGGGAGGAGTTCAACCTGAACTCAACCCAGCAGCTTAGGGAAATCCTATTCGAGAAGCTCGGCCTTCCCGTCATCAAAAAGACCAAGACCGGCCCCTCCACCGACGCGTCGGTTCTGGAAGAGTTGGCCGGAATGGGGCACTCCCTTCCAACCCAGCTCCTCGAGTACAGGCAACTGGAGAAACTCCGCAATACGTACGTGGACGCCCTCCCTCGTTTGGTGAACCGGGAAACCAGCCGGCTCCACACGAGCTTCAACCAGACGGTGGCCGCTACGGGTCGCCTCTCCTCCAGCGATCCCAACCTTCAGAATATTCCTATCCGAACCGAATTGGGGCGGGAGATCCGGAAGGGGTTCGTCGCTGATGAGGGGTGCCTCTTCTTCGGTGCCGACTACTCCCAAATCGAACTGAGGATTCTGGCTCACTTCTCCGGGGACGAAGCTTTCGTCCGGGCCTTCCGTGAAGGGATCGACGTCCACAAGCAAACGGCATCAGTCATCTTCGATGTGGCGCTGGAGGACGTGACCTCGGAAATGAGGTCTCGGGCGAAGACCATCAATTTCGCCACCCTCTACGGGCAGGGGGATTTCTCACTGGCCAAACAGCTGGATGTCTCGAGGGACGAGGCCAAATCCTTCATCGAGGAGTACTTCCTACGCTTCTCCGGTGTACGGGCGTTCCTCGACAAACAAGTGGATCTCGCCCGGGAACAGGGATTCGTCGAAACCCTCATCGGCCGCCGCCGGTACATACCCGAGATGGAGGCGAGGAACTTCAACGTCAGGCAGTTTGGAGAACGAATCGCCCAAAACACGCCGATCCAGGGGACGGCGGCCGATCTCATCAAGGTCGCCATGATCCGAATTCAGATGCTTCTTGAGGACCGTTTCCCGGAAGCCAAACTCCTTCTTCAGGTTCATGACGAACTCCTCCTGGAGGTTCCCGAAGAGCAGATCGACGAAGTCGGGAGGATGGTTGTGGAGGAGATGGAGGGCGCCATGGAGTTGAATGTCCCCCTGGCCGTGGACTTCGGCGTAGGGAACAGCTGGTACGCCTGCAAAACCTGACGGATCCACACAGGGCCCAGCCCGCCATGTAGGAGCCCCCAACCGCCTTCCATACTCCCTTCCGAAGACGGCCCCTTCCCACTGTGGGAGGCGGCGTCGGTGAACCCAAGCCACGGAGGGGACGAATGAGTCGATCGGTGAACAAGATCATCCTGGTGGGAAACGTCGGGCAGGATCCTGATATCCAGGAGACGGGAAACGGGACCAAGGTCGCCCACTTTTCTCTTGCCACGAACCGCCGGACGAACGGGTCCGGGGAGGAACCCGAGGAGCGGGCGGATTGGCACCGCCTGACCCTCTGGAATCGCCTGGCCCAGTTCGCTCAGGACTATGTCTCAAAGGGTGACCGGATCTACGTGGAAGGCCGCCTCGAGTACGACTCCTATGAGCGAGACGGAGTCAGCATTCCCACAGCTGATGTGAACGTCCGGGAGCTCGTCCTCCTGAGTCCTCCTCAGGCGGTGGAAGCTGGAGACTAGGGGGGGGGCGGTTGGACCGGTGGCTGGTTGGGCGGTGGGCCCACCGTTTGGCCATGTCTGGCGGATAGGTCAGGCTACTAGAGCCAGGGCCAGAAATCCTTCTTCACCCAGAGCATCAACTCCCAGTCGCCATCCCCTCTGAGGCCCCGGGCAAGGTCGAGGCGAAGTATGTCCCAGCCCAGTCCCAGGCCGAGTCCAGCTGAAAGGAGGGAGGAGGTTTGCCTGGTTGGGGACGGGTCCAGGAGCTCCCTGCTGACCTCTCCGGCGGCCCCGAAGGCCCTTACGCGGACGAAGGGGTGAAGGACCTCGGTGGAGGCTTCGGTTCGCAGGAGCCAGAAGCGGTCTCCGGTTTTGGATCGGAAACCATATCCGGGGACGGATAGTCGCCCGCCCAGGTAGTGTTCGGCCTGGGTGGGCGGAGCCCCCATCAACTCAGCTCCCTGGAGGTCCACCAACACCTCTGTTCCCCGACTGAGCCAACGTCGGCGGTAGTCGAGGGCCAGGAGGACCGAACCAAAGTTCTGGTCCTTGAAACGGCCCCAGAGCCCTTCACCCCTCACCTTCAGGTTAGGCCACGGCGTTTGAAGGGCTGTCCCGATTCCGATGGAGGTCCAGACACCCTCATCCACCGGAATCACAGGGCGGAACCCGGAATCTGCGGGATCGGAGGAAACCACATCCCTGCCGGAGCGGTGCTGTTCCCACCGGAGGGAAAGGTTCACCTCATTCCCTTCTCCTGCCGGGAGGGTATGATGGGCCGCCAAGCCGGTGCTGAAGAACAGGTCGGTGTAATCGTCCTGTACCGTAAGGGAGGTCAGGGTATTCATCACCCCGCTGATGGCCTTCACGGGACCCAGGTCCATTGGCTTGTTCCAGAACCCCGAAAGGCTCAGGGCCGGTAGGGACTGTCCACCATTGATCCGAGCCATGAGGACCGGACGCTCCCGGCCGACGGAGAACCCGCCGTAGAGGGCCAGGCCGAGGTTTGGAATGGGTGTGTGGGAGATGCCGGCTCCCAGGGCGAGTCCTTCGGCCCGGTTGTACCGGAGGGCGGATGAAACGGCTGGGGATGGAAGGAAGATCCTGCTCCGACCAAGGCCGCTCATGTACTCGTTCTTGGCGATGGAAAAAGCCAGGGAGCGGATCTCGTCCATCTCGGGGGGAGGAGCGAACCCGCCCAGGCCCTCTTCCTCCAACTGAGCGTGAATATCCTCCTGGAAGGGGAAGGTATCCCTGACACTTGGTGGAAGGGCGGTGATCGTCCGGCCCGTGAAGAAGTTGGAGGGAATTGGGGGGTTGATTTCATATTCCCCCACTTCGAAGGACCCTCGAATCACACTCCCGGCGGGGAAGTCCAGGTAGGGGACCTCCCGCCGAATCTCCAGGCTTTGCCGGTAGGGTAGCCAGTATCTTCCTTCCCACAGGCCGTTCTCCAGCGAGATGCTGATATGATCCAGATAGGAGTCGACGTAGGAAGCCGGGGTGAAGGTGAAGGACATTCGGACGATGGCTTTGGTTGTCCGATCCAGGTAGACGCTTCCTACGAAGCCAGGAGCGTCGAAATCCTGGGGTCGTACCTGGATTTCGTATACACGGATCGTGTCCCCGGTCGAGGGGAGAGTGAGCGTCACGGAGTCGGCAAGGAGGAAGTCATAGACCGACTCGGAGCCAGGGGCCGCCGGGTGGGTCACCGCCTCCACCTCGTCCCCGTCTCCGATTCGTATCAAATCCCCGAACTCGTCCTGGACCACCACAAGGTGATCCATGTGGTACTGGATGTTCGTGGGAAGACTCTTTTCGTCCCGCAATCCCACGATCCGCTGCTTGAATCGATCCGGGGTTTGCCAGTACACCTCCAGGGCGATCTGGTCGGTTTTTACCAGGATCCGCTCACCCGTGTCACCCCGGTCCAGGTAGAAATACACGAAACCCTGGGCCGTGGAGGAGTACGAGCGGAGGGTGGAATCCTGAACGAGGCCCTCACGAACCTCTCTGGCGTCCCGAACCATCTGAAGGACCCGTAAATCGTTCCATTCCCCGACCTGGCCCCGGGTGGCCCCGGGTGTTCCCAGAGAAAGGAGCACAAGGGCCGAAAGGAGCCCCAGAGATCGGATAGCTCTCCTGCCCAGGCGAGAAGGGGTAAAATTGGAAAGCAGGAGGGCCCCGCCTTCACCGAAGGCGGGGCCCTCTCCTTGGGCGTGAGGTCGGCTCACCCGACGTTCAGTTGGCGTTCCAGAACCCGGAGAGGGAATCGCCGTGGGGACTTTCCCGAAGTTTCTCGAAAGCCCTGTTCCGAATCTGACGAATCCGTTCACGGGTGACTCCGAGGAGAGATCCGATCTCTTCCAGAGTTCGTTCTTCCCCGTCGTCCAGCCCATAGTACAGGTAAAGGATCTTTCGCTCCCTCTCCGTGAGATACTGCTCGAACATGTTCTCGAGGTAGTCACGGCGTGCGATGGCCTCTACGTCTTCTTCGATGTCACTGGCTTCAGCCCCTGAGAACCTCTCACCGAACGAGGCGCTGTCCCGGTCGCTTCGGTCGATGGGTGCATCCAAACTCAGCTCACTGGCGGCGACCCTCCGTAGGGCTCGGATCGTTTCCACCGGTTCGCACATTTCCTGGGCGAGCTCTTGATCGGTGGGGGTCCGTCCGAGTTGTTGGGTGAGGGCGGTATTGGTGCGAGCAAGCTTTGCGAGGTTGGAGTTCTGGTTCAGGGGAATTCTGACCGAGCGTGTCTGCTCAGCGAGAGCCTGAAGCACAGTCTGGCGAATCCACCAGACTGCGTAGGAGATGAACTTCACCCCTTTGTCCGGATCGAACTTTTTGACGGCCTTCAGAAGTCCTTCGTTCCCTATGCAGACGAGTTCGGCAAGGCCCAACCCTCGGCCCTGGTATTTTTTCACATAGGAGATGACGAATCTGAGGTTGGCCGTCACCAGGCGTTCGGCGGCTTCCTTGTCGCCGGCCCGGGCTCGGCGGGCCAATGCCCGCTCTTCTTGCGGATCCTGTATGAGGGGATACTTCTCAACGTCCTGCAAATACTGGTCGAAAGAGTCCAGGCCCCGGGAAGTAGAAAACATCCGCGTCGCTGTACCTCGTGCTTAGGTGAATGCCAAGATACGATACTTGACTACCTTAACTAATTTTTTTGCGAAGACTCGCCAAATGGATCGGCGCGGTCGCCTCCAGAAAAAGAGTGGCAGAAAAGTCCGTGAAAGGTAAAAACGGTAATCCTGTAAGTCAATGGTTTTTTCACCACTTATGGGTTTCTTGGGCCATTAAGACTCATCTGCAAAAAGGGTGCCTACGATGGACCTCGGGAAGGTCGGAGGGAAGGGGTTTCAGCGTAACCAAGGGCCCACCTGCAAAACGCCCTGATGTTTCGGGTGACTTCTCCCGGACCGACGGCGGCTGGGAAAAGCTGGCTGATTGACCGCCGGGGAGGTAGCGATCTGGGGGAGGGGACCGGCGGGCAGGGCGGACTTTTCCCCTGGAGGGACACAATGCCTCAGCTAAGAAGGACCCAAAGAATCCAAGTCCATCGGATTCTCTCGGGCCGGCGGATGTGATTTCCTGAATTGTGAGGGGCGTTGGGTTAGAACGGCGAGGTCACGTAGGCGGGTCTCACGCCGCTTCGGAGGCTCCTGAGAAGCTGCCGATCCCGGAGTCCCGGGAGGATTCCTATCAATTCTCTGATGTTGACCCGAAGAATCAGGTCTTTCCACTGTGTCCGGGATTTCATAGGGAGGATCAGGTCGATACGGATCATGCTGTTCGTGCCCGGCGGTAACCCGAATCGGAGGCCGATACCTACGTTTCCGAGCCACCCGGAATCCTGACCGAAGGGAACCTCCCCAGCCCCCATTCGGCCCACATCTACGAAGGCGGCCAAACCCACATCGAACAGGCCCGGAGAAGGTGAGGGGAGAAAAATTCGGTCCTCGAAGGTCAAAACCAGGCGATGAGCACCCGGGTAATCCTCTTCCCTGTACCCCCTCAGTTCCGAGCGGCCACCGATCGTCAACTGGAAGGGCGTTTCGACCGACCATCCACCTGCGGCCGATGCCCGGAACAGGAAGGTGTGGAACCGCTCTCCCCGGGGTTGCCAGTACAAAAAGAGGTCGGCTTCGCCGAAGATGTCCTTCCAGCTGGCTTCCCCCCCGTCGTCCGGTTTGACACGTCGTGCCTCCGCGACCACCTGGGTGTTGAGGACCCAACCATCCCACACCCCTCCCAGGAACAGTGAGGCCTGCGTGTGGAGGTCGTTGGTGGAGTACCCACCACCCTCCTGAAGTCCCTTAAAGGCCCGGCCCAGGCCGGCGAAGACCTCCATGCCCGTGCCCACGTCCTGGATCCCGTTCAAGGCATCGAGGCCCCTGCGCTTCACGAACCGGATGTTCCGCTGCCCCAGGAAGATGTTGAGGCGGTTCGCCCGGCGACTGTTCACCTGACCCTGAACCTCAGCTGCACCAGCCGAATCTACCGGTACCGAATTGGTGAAATCCTTATCGATTACGTATTCGGAGCTTGTGGGAAAGTCCCGGAACTCAATGGTCTCTCGAGAAATCCCTCCTCCCAGGAGGGTCAGCTTTCCCGGACGGCCCCAGCGTCCACCTGCCGAGAAGTCCCATCGCTGGTCCAGGAAGGGCAGAAGGAAGTGGGAGTAATCCGCGGTTCCGGTGGTGGAGTAGGAAAAAACGGTTTCCCGCCAGAGGATACTTTGTCTGGCTCCGAACCGACCCACCTCCCCTATAAAAGGATAGGTGATGGCCTCTTCGTAGAAGTTGCCGGTTCGAGTGCTTCCAACGCTTACTCTTCCATCCCAGCGGGTTCCGAATAGGCGGGGGGTTTCGAACTCCATTCCCAGATCCTGGACTTCTTTGTCCTTTTTCCAGAACCCCCGGAGCAGGACTCCCCTGCCGAGGAAATTCTCCTCGGCCACTTCAAGGCCCTCGATCTTGAACCCGTCATCGATCCTGAACCCGAGATCCACCTTCGTCGTCCACTCATCCTTGGTGTAGACGTTTACGTGCTGAGTCCCGTCGGGCTGGGGAACCCCGAACACGTCAGCGTCTCCGATGAAGCGGTATCCTCGAAGGATCCTCTCCGTTTCCGCCAAGAGGAGGGTGTCGAGGCACTCGCCAACCCCGAAGAGGAGTTCCTTCCTGATGAACTGCTCGCGGGTCCGAACATGGAGCTTGTTGGCGAACCCGTATGCCCAACGAAAGCTGGCGTCGGGTTCCAGCTCCGAGAGGTCGAAGATGGAGTTGTTGTCGATGAAGATGTAGGAGATTCTGCCGGCCTCACACTCCTGCCCAGCCGCGCTCCCGGGCCCCAGGCTTGAGGCCAGGAGGGGAACGCAAAGAAGTACCAGTGAGAGATGAAAGCGCATGCAGTGGGCGGCCTGTGACCGGGTTGGCTCAGCTCGGAGCCGAGAAGAGATCTTCCTGATTCTCGGCCTCTCTGACACCGTCCCCTCGGGCCATGAGTCCCTTGATCCGCCTTTCCCACATGTCCAGATCCACCCGCACTTCGTTTTCGAGCATCCGCCGGAGGACCGGATTCACTTCCTGAAGGTCCTCAAGGAATTCACTCAGGAGGCCCCGGGCCTCCTCAGCCTCGAACTCGTTATCCGGCAGACTGGCCATGTCGCTGAGAATCGACTGCTCGGACCGGGAAACGATGAGAGAATCTTCCCGGGTGGCAACATAAACCTCGGTTCTCCTACCGGGTCCCCGGTCCTCTTCGATGGGGCAAAGACCGACGATCTCGTCGGAGCGCCAGTATCTCCCATAACCAAGATGGACCATCCGGCCCTGTTTGATCTCCAATGTTCCCTCCCGCCTTGAGTTTGCGCTAATGTATTGCCTTAAGCCCAACGTGCAAACGACTACCCGGCTCGGTCCGGATGTTGCAACGGGAGAAACCCGCTGAAGCTGGATCCGTACGGCATTTCCCACCAATGAGAAGAAGATCGGATTGACGTAATATGGCCATTTCAAAACAAGACGCTCTCGACTATCACACCCAGGGAGGGAAGCCAGGCAAAATTGAGGTTGTGGCGACCAAGCCCATGGCTACCCAGAGGGAGTTGTCTCTGGCCTATAGCCCGGGTGTGGCGGACCCTTGCCTGGAAATCGAAAAAAACCCGGACGATGCCTTTCTCTACACCGCCAAGGGCAACCTGGTGGGCGTGGTTTCCAATGGGACTGCCGTACTAGGTCTGGGAGACATCGGGGCGCTGGCCTCCAAACCGGTCATGGAGGGGAAGGGTGTTCTCTTCAAGCGGTTTGCCGGGATCGACGTTTTTGATATCGAGCTCGCCTCCAAGGATCCGGAAGAGGTTATTCGTACTTGCCAGCTTCTCGAGCCCACTTTCGGTGGGATCAACTTGGAGGACATCAAGGCTCCTGAGTGTTTCCATATCGAGAAGACCCTCAAGGAGACCATGGACATTCCGGTCTTCCACGACGACCAGCACGGCACGGCCATCATCGGGGCAGCAGGCCTTTTGAATGCTCTGGAGGTCGTCGGGAAGAAAATCGGTGAGGTGCGGGTGGTCTTCAGCGGGGCCGGCGCTTCCGCCATCTCCTCTGCCCGTCATTTCATGAGGCTGGGGGTGCGTCACGAGAACATGATGATGGTGGACTCCAAGGGAGTGATCTACAAGGGTCGCACCGAGGGGATGAACGAATTCAAGGAAGAGTGGGCGGTGGAAACCGACGCCCGATGCCTGGATGACGCCATGGATGGGGCCGACGTGTTTGTGGGCCTCTCTGTGGCGGGAATGGTGAGCAAGGATATGGTTCGGTCCATGGCCAAGGACCCAATCATCTTCGCCCTGGCCAACCCGGTCCCTGAGATTCTGCCCGAAGAAGTCGCTGAGGTTCGGGACGACGCCATCATGGCTACCGGGCGGAGCGATTACCCGAACCAGGTGAATAACGTTCTCGGCTTCCCGTTCATCTTTCGGGGTGCCCTGGATGTGAGGGCGAAGGCCATTACGCCGAACATGATGCTGGCGGCTACCCAGGCTCTCGCCGACCTGACCCGGCAGGAGGTCCCCGAATCGGTCATGATGGCCTATGGGGATGAGCACATTGAATTCGGCCGGGACTACATCATCCCCAAGCCCTTCGATCCCCGGGTCCTCTTCTACGTCTCCCCGGCCGTGGCAAAGGCGGCTATGGAAGACGGTGTTGCCCGGATCGAGCTGGATCTCGATGAGTACCGAGATCGCTTGAAGGCCAGCCTTGGACCGGCAATGGAAGTGATGCAAAGAATGACTTCCATGGCCCGGAGAAACCCGAAACGGGTGGTGCTTCCGGACGGGTATAACGACCGGATCATCCGGGCTGCCGCCGCCGTGGTCGAAGAAGGCGTGGCTATTCCCACACTTCTCGGCCGCCCTGAGAGGATCCGGGCGAAAGCCAAGGAGTTGGGCGCGGACCTCACTGGTGTAGAGATCGTCTATCCTCCCGATGAGGGCGACAAGCGGGAGCGGTATGCGAAGGCCATCTACGACCGACGTTTGAGGAAGGGGCTCACCATTGCCGAAGCCCGGGATCAGATGTCCAGGAAGTTACGCTTCGCGGGAATGATGGTTCGGGAAGGGGACGCCGACGCCATGGTAGCGGGCATTGAGTCCAACTACCCGGAGACCATTCGGCCGGCCCTTCAGGTGGTTGGAAAGGCCGACGGGGTTGACCATGTGGCGGGCCTTTACATGATCGCCCTTCCGAACAAGAAGCTCCTCTTCTTCGCAGACACCTCCGTGAACATCGAGCCGGATTCGGAAACACTGGCGGAGATCGCCATCCTGTCCGCCGGATTTGTCCGGGAGCTGAAGATCGAGCCCCGGGTCGCCATGCTCTCCTTCTCCAATTTCGGATCTGCACCCCACGCTTTCTCCAAGAAGATGGCCGACGCGGTGGCGCGGGTTAAGGAGTTGGATCCGGAGCTGGAGGTGGATGGTGAGATGCAGGCCGACTGGGCTTTGAACAACGATATGCTCAGGGAGCACTTCCCGTTCTCGGATCTTTCCGGGCCCGCGAACATCTTGGTGTTCCCCAACCTCGGCGCCGCCAACACCGCCTATAAACTCATGGATGTCATCGGTGGGGCTGACGTGATCGGACCCATTCTTCTGGGGATGCGCCACCCGGTTCATGTCCTCCAGAGAGGGAGCACCGTGCAGGATGTGGTAAACCTCATTACCATCGCGTCAGTGGATGCTGCTGAACGGGGGAGGTCCGAGGGGTAGGCTTACAAAACCGAACCAAAGGGATCGAGCCATGAAGAAGGGCCGGAAAATCCGGGTTGTGCCGCCCGTGAAGAGAATTCACTACTTCGGGCGGTCGGGGTCCCGCCGAACCCAGTTCTCGGCGGAGCGGCTCGGGGGAAAGGGTGCGAGTCTGGCCTATATGAGGTCTTTGGGCCTTCCCGTTCCACCAGGATTCACCATCACGACCGGTGTCTGCGCAGAGTATAACGACCGAGGTCGGAAGCTCCCCCCTGGGCTCATGGAGCAGGTGGAGGAGAACCTGGTCAAGCTGGAAAAAGAGATGGGAAAGGGATTCGGCGCTGAGGAGAACCCCCTCCTCGTGTCGGTCCGTAGCGGCGCCGCAGCGTCCATGCCGGGGATGATGGACACCATCCTGAATCTCGGGCTGAATGACAAAAACGCTGAGTGGATGGCGAAGGTCACCGAGAATGAACGGGCGACCTTTGATGCTTATCGCCGGCTGGTTCACATGTTCGGCGATGTGGTCATGGGTGTGGATCACGAGTATTTCGAGGATGCTTTCTCCGAGATCAAGGAGAAGTACGGTGCCATCGATGATACGGAGGTGCCGGCCAAGGGCTTGAGGGAACTGGTCAAGAAGTACAAGCAGATCTACAGGAAACACACGAAGGAGTCGTTCCCCCAGGACCCCCACCAACAGCTTCTTCTGGCGATTCATGCCGTATTCCGAAGCTGGGATGCTCCCAGGGCGGTTCGATACCGGGAGATCAACCACCTTCACGGCTTTCTGGGTACGGCCGTCACGGTTCAGGCCATGGTCTTCGGGAATCTCGACGATTGCTCCGGAACCGGAGTCTGCTTCACACGGAATCCGGCCACGGGGGAAGACAAGCTGTTCGGTGAGTTTCTCGTGAACGCCCAAGGTGAGGACGTCGTCGCTGGAATTCGGACCCCCAGGGACGTCCAGGAGATGGCGGAGTGGAATCCAACGGTCCTGGAAGAACTCCGGGAAATGAAGTGGGTCCTGGAGGGCCACTTCAAGGATATGCAGGACCTCGAGTTCACCATCGAGGGTGGCAATCTCTTCATGCTTCAGAGCCGCCGGGGTCAGCGAACCGGAGCGGCTGCGGTGAGGATCGCCGTGGACATGGTAGAGCAGGGGATCATCACTCAGGAAGAGGCTTTGGTCCGGATTCCGCCCCAGGCGATGACCCAATTCCTCCTTCCCAGTTATTCCCTGGAGGACAAAGCGGGATCACGGCTTCTTACCACCGGGCTGCCGGCGTCTCCAGGGGCTGCCAGTGGGAAGCTGGCCTTTTCGGCCGAGGAGGCGGTGCGGCGCACTGCTACGGGAGAAGATGTCCTGCTGGTTCGAAGGGAGACGTCACCGGAGGATGTAGATGGGATGCACCACGCCGCAGGCATCCTGACTTCCACCGGAGGAATGACCTCCCACGCGGCGGTGGTGGCCAGGGGTTGGGGGAAGTGCTGCGTAGTGGGTGCCGGCGAGTTGAATATCAGTGCCCGGCAGAAGAAGGTGACCATGGGGGGTAAGAGTTTCGGCCCGGACGACACGCTCTCCATCGACGGTTCCACCGGTGAAGTGATGGAAGGGAATGTTGCCCATTCCCAGCCCGAGCTTTCCGGGTATTTCGGCATGGTGATGGAGTGGGGCGATGCCTACCGGGTTCTCGGTATTCGAGCGAACGCCGACACGCCTGAGGAGGCTTTTCGGGCGCGCCATTTCGGCGCCACCGGGATTGGGCTCTGCAGAACGGAGCATATGTTCTTTGGTGCCGGTCGAATCGAAGCCATGCAGGAGATGATTCTCTCCGACACCACCAGAGCCCGTCAGAAGGCCCTGGCCAAACTCCTGCCTTATCAAAGAGACGATTTCAAAGGCATGCTCACGGCCATGAAAGGGTATCCGGTGACGATCCGGTTGTTGGATCCACCCCTTCATGAGTTCCTTCCCAGAGAGGATGACCGGCAGAAGCTTCTGGCCGACAACCTTGATATCACCCTGGAGATACTGCGAGAACGGGTGGAGGGTTTGGAAGAGGCCAACCCCATGTTGGGTCACCGGGGATGCAGGCTGGCCATCACCTACCCTGAAATCACGGTCATGCAGGTCACGGCTATCGTCGAGGCCGCCATTTCCTGTCGAAGGGAGGGGGTCCGGGCCATGCCGGAAATCATGATTCCCCTGGTCGGCTCGGTGAAGGAGTTGTCACTCCTGAGGGGCCTGGTGGAAGAGACGATCCACGAGGTCATCAAGGAGCAGAAATACACAGGCAACCTCACAATCCCCATCGGGACGATGATCGAGGTTCCCCGGGCAGCCCTCACCGCCGGAGAAATCGCTGGGTCCGCCGACTTCTTCTCCTTCGGAACCAACGACCTCACTCAGATGACCTTCGGTTTTAGTCGGGACGATATCAACTCCTTCCTTCCGGATTATCTCTCCCAGGGTGTGATGGGGGCCGATCCCTTCTTCAGCCTGGATCAGACCGGCGTCGGACGGTTGGTGAGCATCGCAACTGAGGAGGGAAGAGAGGCCAATCCGGAGCTGAAGGTGGGTATCTGCGGGGAGCACGGAGGAGAGGCCGAGTCTATCGAGTTCTTTCATGAGATAGGTTTGGACTACGTGAGCTGTTCTTCGTACCGGGTCCCGGTGGCTCGCCTTGCGGCGGCTCAAGCGGCCCTTCGAAAAGAAGGGTGGGAGGGCTAGCGGCACCGAGGGTGTGGATGGGGGATTGGGCAGGAAATTTCGGGAGGAGCTTTCCAACGGAGGGCTCCTCCCTTCAATTGGTTTAGGGAGCCTCTGTGCAGGTGGGGTGCATCAGCGCAGGGCCCCCGTACTGGCCCTGATTCGATCCTGATTTCGGAGGTTTCCAATGGTCCGCCGACGCCTGGCCGTCCCGACTTTTTTCGGCTCAATTCTGATTCTCCTCCTGGGATGTCTCACCCCTGTCGACGCTGCCGGCCAGGATCCGGTTTTTGTCCCGCAGGATGTGCCCCCCAGGATCCATCCCCTTCCTCCCCTCCGGGAGCAGGCCAAGATCGAGCAGGATTGGGCCATGAAGCGGGTCACCCGGGTCATACCGAAGCTCATGCGGGAGTATGGGATGGATATGTGGATCCTCTCCATGCAGGAGTACGAAGAAGACCCGGTGTTCTGGGCTATCAAGGCTCCGACCACCTTCGCTGCCCGGCGCAGGTCCATCTACGTCTTTTATGACAGGGGCCCGGGACAGGAGCTCGAACGTATTGCTCTGGGCGGCGGGAGCCAGGGTGGGGTATTCGAGGCCTATCGTTCAACCCGCCCATCCCCCAGGGATGAGCAGGCCGAACTGGTGGGGGATGAGCAGTGGCGGCTCCTTCTGGAGTTGGTGGAGGACCGGGACCCCTCCACCATCGCCGTGAACGTCGATGAGAACTGGGCCTTCGCCGATGGCCTGGGCGCCGGGGAGTGGGAGGCTCTGCAGCGTGCCCTTGGGCCGAAGTATTTAGACCGTGTGAAACGTGAACCCCGCCTTGCGGTGGAGTTCATCGCCCATCGTCTGCCGGAGATGATGCCGGCGTACAGGGAGAGGGAAGAGACGGTCCACGCCATCATCTCCCAGGCCTTCTCCAGGGCGGTGATCACGCCCGGCGTCACCACCACCGAAGATGTTCAGTGGTGGCTCAGGCAGAAGGTCCAGGAGCTGGGGATGACCACCTGGTTCCATCCGTCGGTGGACGTGCAAAGAGCAGGAAACATCCCCGGGGGTGGGCCGGTCGTCATTCAACCGGGAGACCTGATCTGGACCGATTTCGGCACCATCGCCATGAACCTCCATACCGACACGCAGCACCTTGGTTACGTGTTTAAGCAGGGTGAAACCGATGTGCCCGACGGCCTGCGCCAATGCATGGGGCAGTCCAACAGGATGCAGGACATCCTCCTGGCTGAGATGGAAGTCGGTCGGACTGGAAATGAGATCCTGGCGGCGGCCCTGGCCCAGATGGACATGGAAGGGGTCAAGGGCACGATTTACACTCACCCCATCGGAGACAACGGCCATGGGTCGGGCCCCCTTATCGGGCGTTGGGATGCACAGGAGGGTGTTCCGGTTCGGGGTGACATCCCCCTCCGGGCTTCCACCTGGCACTCCGTCGAGCTTCAGGCCCGGTATAACATTCCCGAGTGGGGTGGAAAGGAAGTCTCCTGCCGCCAGGAAGAAGAAGTTTATGTGGCGGAAGACGGGACACGGCATTGGGTGTTCCGCAGACAGACGGATTTTCACTTGATCTGGTAGGGGAGGACAAATGGCGAAGGGCTATTGGCTCATGAAGAGCGAGGAGGCCGTCTACTCAATCCGGGATATGGAGCGAGACGGCACCACCTACTGGGAGGGTGTGAGGAATTACGAGGCCCGCAACCTGATGCGGGACCAGATGAAGGTCGACGACAGCGCCTTCTTCTATCACTCCAATGCCAAACCCCCTGGGGTAGTGGGGATTGTCCGGATTTCGAAGAGGGCCTACCCGGATCACTTCGCCTTCGACAAGAAGAACCCGTACTTCGATCCGAAATCCGACCCTGACAATCCCCGATGGGTAATGGTTGATGTGGAGTTCGTGGAGGCTTTCCCTGAAATCGTAGCCCTGAATGAGATCAAGGCCAGGCCGGAGCTCAGCGAGATGGCTCTCTTCAAGAGGGCCCGACTTTCGGTTCAGCCCGTGACCAAGGAGGAGTTCCAGATTATCCGGAAGATGGGGCGGAAGCGGTAAGCCACTCCTCAGGTTTCGAAACCCGGGCCAATTCCTTCCTCCGCAGGCGGAACCAACGGGCCACCAGGAGGATCTCCGAAGCGGCCTCCGGGGACAGGGTCCCCGTCTCAACCGGAGGGGCCTGAAAAACCCCCTCGATCTTTTTTGCGGCCCGTTGCCTCCCCCTCTTCCCCCGAGGGTTGGGCATTTCCTCTTCCACCAACCCCTTCCGGATCAGGTAGAGCCGGTCGTCTCCCCCGAAGCCCGGGACCCGGTACACAAAAGAAAGACCCTCCACCCTGCCCCTGAAGGCCACCAACTCCTTTTGGAGGGCTTCGAGGCGCTCGAGGCGATCCCGAAGGATTGCGGCATATTCGAACTCGAGGCCCTCGGCGGCCCCTTCCATCTCTTCCTGAAGTAGTCTCAGGGGTTCCTTGGATCTCCCCTCCAGGAAGCGCCGGCCTACCTCCACCTTCCGGGCGTAGTCGGGAGAAAAACACCCACCGAAACAGGGACCGAGGCAGCTGCCGGTCTGAGCCCGGATGCACCGGGGGGCCGTTCCCTTTTCGAAAAACTCCAGCTGGTCCCCGAACACGATGGGGATCGTTCCGGAACAGTCCCGGAGCCCCAGAACATGGGAGAGATCCCCTAGAGTAAGGGCCAGGGCCTTGGGACGGGGAAAGGGACCGAAGTAGGTGGCGCCGTCGGGGAGGATCCGGGATACGGGGATGATTCGCGGGGCAGCTTCCTGGCTGATCTTGATGAAGGCGAAGCTCCGTCTTCGCCTGTGCTCCACGTTGTAACGGGGCTGCCACCGTTTGATGAGGCGCATTTCCGTTACCAGGGCGGCGAATTCGTTGGGGACGTAGTCCCACTCGATGGCCGTTGTGTCCCTGATCAACTTTCCGGCCTTCTCTGCCGGCTCGGCCCGGAAATAGGAGAGGAGGCGGGTCTTTACCCGGATGGATTTTCCCACGTAGAGGATTTCGCTCTCCGGACCCAGCATTCTATAGATGCCAGGCCGGTCTTCCGCATTGTGGCGGACGTAGGCTCTGAGATTGGGATTGAGGATCATGGGCCGGTCAAGATGACTTTCGCTTTTCCTTCGGGCACAAGATAGGGTTTCCTACCCATTTCGTCCATTGCTACGCCCAACCGCCGGGGCTAATCTCCCGCCATGTCCGAAACAAACCAGTTCCGTGTGATCCGGGATCCGCTCTGGAATACGATCCGGTTGGATCCCACTGCCCTTCGAATCATCGATACGGCGGCCTTTCAGCGACTGCGATACATCCGTCAGCTGGGGTTCGCTCACCTGGTTTATCCCGGCGCCACCCATACGCGATTCGACCACGCGGTTGGGGTCTATCATCTGGCCCGGACGGCTCTTCGACTCCTGAAGGAGCGAGCCCCCCTTCCGGATGAGGTATGGGCTGGTGAGGAACTGATTCCCTATGCGGCTCTTCTCCATGACATCGGACACTTCGCTTTTTCCCACGCCCTGGAGGAGTTGGAGCCGGATCAGATTCCCGGGGACCATGAGGAAGTGAGCTCTCAGCTCTTCCGGTTGCCTGAACTCCAGGCTGCCCTTTTACCTCTTGGGCCCGGCGCGGCGGACGCTATTCACAAGTTGATTCTGGGGGCCAGTGACTTGCCCCTGAGGGGTCTGGTGAGTGGGAGCCTGGATCTCGATAAGATGGAGTACCTCCGCCGGGACGCTCGTTTTTGCGGAGTCCCCTACGGTGAGGTGGATGTGGACCGCCTGATCCAGGGGTTGGTTCTCCTCCCGGATCCCGAATCCGGTCGCTATGAGGTAGGGGTTCACGAGAAGGCCGTGGCCTCATTGGAGTCCCTACTTTTCGCCAAGTACCAGATGTTCAGGAATGTGTACTGGCACCACGGCGTCCGGGCTGCCACCGCTCTATACAAAAGGATCGTTGAGGACGCGGTGCACGAGGGGCTTCTGACGCCGGCGGACCTGGTGGGACCAACCGACGAGGAACTGCTCTTCGAAATCAAGAGAAGGGCGGAAAGTGTGGACACAGCAGGGTCCGAGCGCCTGAGAACAAGGTGGCTTCCGGCTCTCTGGAATCGGAAGATACCGAAACGGGCCCTGGAGCTCACCGCGCCGGATCTAGCCGAGATGCCCCTTCCCGCCTGGCTTGTTTCGGACTCCAAGAAGAGGCGGGCATTGGAGGATCGGCTGGCCCAGGCTCTGGATCTTGAGCCCGGAGAAGTTGTGGTGGACTATCCGGTGAAGGCCGCCATGTTCCAGCTGAACCTCCTCCTGGAAAAGAGAAATGGCTGTGTGGCTCGGGTCGGGCCCGAAGGTCTTCCAGGGATCATCGATTTGCCCAGGGTGGCAGAGGAACTTTATCGTACCGCCAGGGTCCTTCGTGTATTCACCTTTTCCCGGAGGTCCTTGAGCCGGGAAGCGTTCCTGATCGCCCTTAGTGAGGGGGACGATGTGGACGGGGAACCTTCCTTCATCGGAGGGGTGTAAGGCTGTTGGATTAATGCTGGACAACAGCCAGCTCGTGTGATAGCTTAAACGGCTAATTACCCATTGGTCCGACAGTCTGACGATCGATCGATGTCAACTCGCCCGCTGCCCTCCCGGGTGGTGGGCGGATGGTTTTGAGGGGAAAAGAATGGGCGCGCCCGGATTCCGGGGTCCCTGGAGAAAGATATGAGCACGGCAGCGACGGCAACCAGCACTCGACGGAAGCGGAAAACCCGCAAGAATCCTCTTGCTGGTTTCTCTGCGACCATAGAGGAACAGTCCGCATTGGACCAATATCTCCGGGACGTGAGTCGGCACGAGCTCATCACCCCGGAGCGCGAAAAGGAATTGGGAGCTTTGGCCCAGGCCGGCGACGAGGACGCGGTTCAGGAACTCGCCCGGGCCAACCTTCGTTTCGTTATCAGCGTAGCCAAGAAATACCAAAACCGGGGGGTTTCTCTCACGGACCTCATTCAGGAAGGGAACGTCGGCCTCGTTACGGCGGCCCGGAAGTTCGATCCTGAACAGGGCGTTAAGTTCATCAGCTACGCCGTTTGGTGGATTCGGCAGGCTATTCTTGCTTCCCTGGCAAATCATGGCCGGGCAGTCCGGGTACCGTTGAACAGGGCCTCCGACCTTGCCAGGATCTTTCGGGAGAAAGAGCGACTCAAGCAGGAGCTCCGAAGGGAGCCCACCGCTGAGGAGCTGAGCGAGGCTACGGATCTGACCCCCGAGTTGGTTGAGTCCCTCCAGACCCTGAATGCTGCGGAGATCCGGTTGGATGCTCCCATCGGGGACAGCGAAGACTCCCAACTGGTGGAGCGTTTTATCACGGAAGAGGCTTCCGAGCCCGAGCTGGAGGTCGAAGGTCGTCTTCTGGGCGAGACCATCTCTGAGGCCCTGGAAACCCTCGAGCCTAGAGACGCCAAGGTCCTGCGTCTGTATTTCGGACTCGAGGGAGAGCGGGAGCACACTCTGGAGGAGATCGGAAACATGCTCGGGGTTACCCGGGAGCGTATCCGACAGCTCCGGGATCGGGCTCTGCGCCGGCTTCGCGAAGGAGACAAGGGTATCGCCCTGGAGTCCTTCGCCGCCTGATGGCTCCCGTCTCGCCGCGCCTTAAGCGGCTGAGCTCAACCGCCTTCTGGAACCCCAAGAATCAGGGGTCTCCCGGAGGCGGTTTTGTTTTCTCCTCCGCCCCCCTCTCGGAATATGTGATGTGAACGGATCCGTCTACGGAAGTGAGGGGGGAGTGTACCGGGTCCGGCTCGTGTCCGGGGCTATGGTGGAGGCGTCCCTCCGGGGTCGCCTCAAACGGGAGGCCAGGACTGGAGACAAGGTGGTCATCGGAGACCGGGTGGATGTCGCCACCAAACCCGATGGGACCTCCACCATCGAGAAGGTGGGTCCCCGAGACTCCCAGGTGGTGCGCAGGGGCCCGGGGGGGCGAAGGGCGAAGGTCATCGCGGCAAACGTGGCCCGGTTGGTGGTGGTGGCCGCCGCCGCTCGCCCCGAACCCAGACAGGTGCTCCTGGATCGACTTATGGTCGTCGGCGAATCCAATGACCTGGAACTTGCCCTGGTCATGAACAAGATCGATTTGGTGGGGGAGGGGGGTCAGGCTCTTTCCGACCTCTACCGGACCGTTGGGTACCGGGTTCTGGAAACCAGCGCCGTCACGGGTGAGGGGCTCGACGCTCTGGAGGACCTGCTCTCAAGGGGCACTTCGGCCCTGGTGGGACCGTCGGGGGTGGGAAAATCGACTCTGCTGAATGCCATCCAACCGGATTTGGGTCTGCGAACCGGGGAACTGAGCCACAAGGAGGGTCGGGGTCGACACACGACGGTCAGTTCGCGCCTCATTCCCCTGCATTGCGGCGGATTGGTAGCCGATACGCCGGGCTTTTCCGACGTTGGTGTCTGGGGGGTCGATCAAAGGACTCTGGAGACTTGTTTCCCTGACTTCCACCCGTTCCGGGAGGAATGTAAGTACAGGAAATGCAGTCACCTGCATGAGCCGAACTGTGGGGTCCAGGCAGCTCTGGCCAGAAATGAAATAGACGAGGATCGGTTCGGGAGCTACAGGGCTCTCGTAGAGGAGGCCGGAGGGTCCTGAAGTGGCGTGACCCGAGGCGATCCGGTATCTGGGTCCATCCCCACAGACACCGGCCAGTTGTATACGGAGGCCAGTGTGTCTTCTTTGAACACTTCGTGGGCCTCACCTTCCGCCGCTAGTCTTCCCTGGGAAAGCAGAAGAAACCGATCGGCGAACCGGGCTGCCAGATTGATGTGGTGAGTGATCAGAAGGACCGTCATCCCCCGATCCGCAGAATCCCGTAGCAGACGGAAAATCGTCATTTCATGACGGATATCCAGGCTGGCTGTGGGTTCGTCCAGGACCAACCCCGTGGGCACCTGAGCTAGGGCCCGGGCGATTCGGACCCGCTGGAGTTCTCCACCGGACAGGGTCATGACGCTCCGGTTTCCCAGGTCTTCGATATCACATCGGACCATGGCCGCTAGGATGGCTTCCCGATCCACTTCCCCTTCCGGCCGAAATGGGCCCAGATGGGGGTACCGCCCCATGGCGACGAAATCACGGACCGTCAGGGGGAAGGCCAGGTGCTCGGCCTGGGAGACAGCACCCACCGCCCGGGCCAGGGATCGTCGGGTCCAACTGCTGGTCTCCCGGGCGTCGATAAGAACCCTACCGGCTTCGGGAGCAACGACGCCGAGGAGCGCCCTCATGAGGGTGGATTTCCCGGACCCGTTGGGCCCGAGAACTGCGTAGAAGGCTCCCTTGGGGACCTTCATGGTGACCCCATCCAAGGCTCGGCGTTGGGCCCTCCCATATCGGACGGCAAGATCGACCGCTTCGAAGGTCATTCCGGCATGCTCCTTCGAAGGAGGACGAGGAAGATGGGAACTCCGACCAGGGCGGTGATGACTCCTATCGGAATCTCGATGGGGGCGAGAAGGACCCGGGCTAGAAGATCGGCAAGGGTCAAGAAGACGGCTCCGGCCAGGAAGGAAAGTGGCAGGAGAATCCGCTGGTCCGATCCCACGAAAAGGCGGAGGGTGTGGGGAATGATGAGGCCCACAAACCCGATGATTCCGGCTACGGCCACCCCCGCCGCCGTCATGAGGGATGCCACACCGTATGCGATCTTCTTTACTCTCTCAACGTCAGTGCCCAGGTAGCTGGCCGTCTCCTCCCCCACGGCCATGAGGTTGAGGGCCCGGGAGAGGCCAATGAGGATAAGGGCCGATGGAAGGGTGTAGGCCGCCACCACCGCTACGTCTGCCCAGTCGGCCCCCGCCAGACTCCCCATCATCCAGACGATGGCCGTCCGGACTGCCCTGGCCTGGGAGAGGGAGAGGATGAAAGCGATGATGGCAGTGAAGAACGATCCCACCACCACCCCGGCCAGCAGGAGTACCCGGACGTCGAGACGCCTGTCCGCTGAAGCCGCCACGCCGAATACCAGGAGGATGGCTACCATGGCCCCGGCGAAGGCCGCGGCAGGGAGAACCAGCGAGCCGGCGGCGGTGAGCCCCAGGGCGATGACCAGGACGGCCCCGGCGGCCGAACCTCCGGAGATTCCCAGAATGAACGGCTCGGCCAGTGGATTTCGAAGCAAGGCCTGAAACACCGAGCCCGAGAGAGCCAACCCTCCTCCTACCAGGAGTCCGAGGAACACCCTGGGTAGCCTGAGCTCGATGATTCTCCGGTGGGCTTCGGTGCCCCTCCCGAAGAGAGCGGAGAGAAATTCCCCCGTTTCAATGTGGACCCCTCCGAACCGAACGCTGAGGATAACGGCCAGAACGGCTGCAACAACCAGGACGCCGGTCAGAGCGGCTTTCCTCACCGGAACACCTCCGGGTGGAGGAGGCCCGCCACCTCCCGAATGGCCCTGGCCAGATCAGGACCGGGGAGTTCCAGAGCGGGGGATACTCTCAAAAGAGGGATGTCACCTGTTGGGACCAGAACCTCGACGCCTTCGGGAGCCATCAACACTTCGATGTTTCTGACAAGGAACTCCTCCGGACTCACCGGGCCGTATTGGGCCTCCAGGTCTGAGAAGACGTTCTCCCCGCCGGCGCTCGCCAGAATCTCGTGGATAAAGGTGTCGGGCCCTGCCACCCAGGGGGGATTTCCGCCCAAAACATAGGCCACCCTAACAGGGGTGCGTCCCGCCACCAAGCTTCGAACCTCCCCCAGTGCCCTGTCCATCTCCTCGACCAACTCCTCAGCCCTGGCTTCCGAGCCTGTAATGGACCCGAGCTTCTGGATCATGGCGCGGACGTCGGCCACATGGTCGAGTCTCACGGCGAGGGTGGGAAACCCGAGGTCATCGAGAACATCAGGGGCGGACGGGTCCGCCAGGCCAGCGAACCGAATGACCAGATCCGGATCCAGAAGCAACAGGGCCTCCGGGTTCGGGTCCAATCCTCCCCCCACCGACGGGAGGTGGCCAATCCCCCCCATGGTATCGTAGTCCGTACGCCCCACCAGGAGGTGGGTCACCTGCAGGGCCTGGAGGGTCCGAGTTGCGGAAGGGACGAGGGATACGATCCGATCCGGTGACACGGAAAAGTCCGGGTCATGCTCTGCGCCGGGCTCCTCAGAGCCACACGCCAGGACGGAAAGGCTGGATATGAGGACCAAGCCCCTCAGGGACCCGAGATTCCTCATCACCCCTGGCCGTCCTGGGACCCTTCCGTGGGTGGGGCCTGGGCCTCCGGAGTCCCGCAGGGGTCTTGGAAGGCCAGGGTCCAGTTCCCATTCTCCCGTTCCAGCGCGGCCCACCACTTGGAGTCGGCACCGAAGACTTCAAGGAGGAGCTCGTCCTCCCCGTCCTGGTCCCAGTCCATCAAGGAGAAGAGGCGGGGTGCGCCCTTTCCTTCATCTGCCACCCGCCGGTACCAGGTGAAGGTGGTGTTGAACTGTCGGCCCGCCGGCTCTCCCACAACGAGGAGGGAATAGGCCTGGTCGGGGGCGGGTCCAATCTCCATCTGGTCCTGGAATAGAAACGAGGCAACGACGGCTGGGGTCTCGCCCCCGGGAGGAAGGAAGAGTTGAAGATCCTGCCGGATATTCTGGAGGGCAGTGGGCCATTGGGCCCGAGCCTCGTTTAGGGCCACACCGGCAATATTCTGGATGGCGTTACGCTGGGCCCGTTCGGCGACGAAATTCTGGTACAGGCCGAAGGACCAGGGGCCTCCGGTACCTTCCGCCAGGGCCATGAACCGTTGGGCCTCGGAGGCGCTCGGGACCAGCTCGACATGCCCGGAAGCCTGGGCCCTGGGCGAGCAGTATTCGGTGGTGGTCCCCAGGGAGGCGGAGGTCGTGAACGTTCCTATGCGGGTGCCCCCGTGGAAAACCGTGAGGCGTTGACCCGGAGCCAGCCGTTCCTCGAGGACCTGTTCGGCCATCCTGGCCCCGGCGTCCCCAGGAGGCAGAGGCCGGAGGACACCATCCACCAGTTCGGCCACCGGCACCACCCGGGCCGAATCCCCCTCCCGAACGCCAGCAAATAGGAGGGGGCCATACTCGAATCTTTGGGCACCCTCCGGCACCTCGACTTCGGATATGGCCGATGAGTCCCTCGGGGGGCCCTCTAGGCTCAGGCTCATCCCCCCCCAGGATACGTTGTCGCATCCAAAAGTGGCGGTTACAATCCCAACCATTAGGAACCAGCGGGGTATTCTTCCGATCATCACTGCCCTTCATAGTCTGTCGGCGATCAAAAATGCAGGCTTCGCCGGAGCACCGAAGTCGGCGCAGGTGTGAAGCTCTCTCCCAGGAGCTTTTTCAAAGCTAGGGTGAGGCCAGTGCAGAGGCAAAACACGGGAGATCAATGATCGGCCAAGAGAAGTTCCGCACCGTCATGGGGCATTTCTCCACCGGGGTAACCGTGGTGGCGTCCAGGAAGCCGAACGGAGAGCCGGTGGGGCTCACCGTCAACGCGTTCACCTCGGTCTCCCTGGCACCGCCGACGATAATGGTCAGCCTTCACAAAGATGCGGATGGCCACGATCCGCTCTTGGAAGCGGGCCATTTCGGCGTGAGCATTCTCAGCGCCGAACAGCATGAACTCGCCTATCGCTTCTCCGAAGGGGATCCAGACCGCCGGTTCCAAGAGTTGGATGTGGAGGCCGGTGTGCTTGGGAGTCCCCTGATCGAGGGAGCTCTGGCCTGGATCGAGTGCAGGGTCGCGGAAGTCTTTCAGGGCGGGGATCACGACATCATCATCGGTGAGGTCGTGGATTGTGGGGCAAGGGAAGGTGACCCCCTCCTCTTCTTCCGGGGTTCACTTCAGGGCATTGTTCCGTGACGGGGATCCGGCGATCTCTTGCACAGCTTCCGCCGTTCCTGGCGGGGCTCGTGGCAGCGGTGACGGTGGAAACCTCCACCGGTCTCCTTCTTTATACCGAGAACGGGTTTCTTCCCGCCATGACCCTCATCCTGACCATCGAGATGGGCGCCCTGGCATTCGGGTTATGGGGTGGGTCCCTCCCCCTCGGTGGCGGGGTGGTGGAGAAGATCCGCCGTCGTTGGCTCTTCTCCCTCGTCGTTTTTGCGTTGGCGTCGGCTCTCTCTGCCGGCCTGGACTTCCTGGGGGATGGATCGGGAACCGTCATCAGCCAGGGATTCGGTCTAGGCTTCCTGGGAGCCCTTCCGCTCTTCGCTCTCGGGTCCCTCCTGGGAGCCATGGGTCGGGCCGGGCAGCCTGGGAGTGCGTCCATGTCATGGGCCACACTTCCTCCTTTCGGGGCATCCTCCGTCCTGGGGGCCGCTGCCGGATTCCTCGTTGCCGGCCTGGTGCTGATTCCAAACGCCGCACCCTACTCCATCTACCTTTTTTCATTGGTGGCCCTTTCGGGTGGCGCCCTCGTCCAGGGGTGGGTGCTGGATGGGTGGCCCATACGGGAGGTTCTGGAGGTGGTGTCTGGCCCGACGGGGGATTGGCGGGCTGAGGCCCGGGCCCTGGGACGCTCCCGGAGGGAACTGAAGGTCATCGTTTCCGAAAGTAGGGTGCGGGGGGCCGAAGACCTCACCGGGGCCCCTGGCCGCCCTTGGGAGAAGGCTCTCCTCGAGAGGCTTCTGGCCGCCGAGGACAGACCTGGGTCTCTTCTCTACCTGGGAGGCGGGAGCGGGACCCTCGCCCGGGCTCTTTCCCGGGGGGGAATTGTCCTGGCCGTTCAAACGGTGGAACGAAGTCCAGAATTGGTGGCCCTGGCCGAGTCCACCTTCGCGGGAGGGGAAGAAGGGGTGGTGGATGACCAGCTTTCCTCCGATGAGGGTAGGACCCAGCAGCCGGGTATGCGAATTGGAGAGATCCTGGAGAGAGCTCCTCCGGACCGAACCTACCCCTTGGTGGTTGTGGATGGTGAAGCCCTGCCGACCTTGGGTTCTTCTCCATTCCTTCGGGAAGAGGACTGGCGATTCCTTTCGAAAGCAGTCGATCCCGGAGGGGCTTTGGTCATCGGGGGACTCGGCTCGTCCGGGGGGCGATCCACCAGCGCCATCAACGCTTTCGCTTCGGGTGCTACGGAATGGTTCGACGGGGTGATGCTCTTCCGGGCCCTGGACGAACACCTCGACCATGAACTCCTTCCTGATATGGGAGATGAACAGTACGTCCTCGTCTGTTCCCCCTCCGTTGAGCCGGCCTGGCCTTTTATCCCCGATGGTTTCGAAGCCCTGTCTGTGGCAAAGGGCTGATCCGTGCTCCTCGTTCATTTCTCCGATCTGCATCTCGGGCACCGAGCCTATGAAAGGGCCGAGCGGGGGAAGAACGTTCGTGAGCGGGATGTGGGCGAGGCGTTTCAGCGTGCGGTACGGGAAGTCATCACCCTGAAGCCGGAGCTGATCCTGCTGGTGGGGGACATCTTCGACCGGCCGGACCCGCCGCCGGGAGCCCTGGTCACCCTGGCCCAGGGCTTGGAGTCCATCCGGAGCGCCATCCCCGAAACGCGGGTCTTTATGGTGGCCGGAGCCCGGGATACGCCCCGGCCCATGACCGATCCCGGTGCCCTTGCGGCACTGGATCCGTTTCCCAATGTGGAGGCGGTCACCGGGAGGGCCAGATCAGTGTTCCTCCGGGATTTGGAAACCCACCTCTTCCTGGTGCCCCACAACGCCGTCCTTCGACGCCCCTACCCTACCCTGAGGACCCACCCCGAAGCACGATGGAATCTCCTCCTGGCTTACGCCGGGGTCGCCACCGGTGCGGGGCCGGGGCTCAACCTGGACCCGGCTCCATGGGACTATGTGGCTCTTGGGTATCTGCATCAACGCCAGGAAGTGGCCCCCACGGTCCACTATCCGGGCTCCCTGGAGAGGGTGGGTCCGGAACCCTGGCGGGAGGCTGCCCAGGAGAAAGGATTCCTCTCTTTCGATCTCGAGTCGGGCGTCTCCCGGTTCCACCCTATCCCGGGCAGGGCTGTAGTGGCACTGGCTCCGATCCGGGTCCCAAAGGGGGAATCGTCCAAGCTGGCCGGGAAGGTCCGGGAGGTCATCGGCGAGGTGCCGGGGGGCATCGAGGGCAAGATCGTCCGTCTCCGGATCGAGGGACTGACTCCGGAGGAAGTGAAGAACGAGGACCAGGGGCTCTTCGCCGAGCTGAGAGACCAGGCCCTTCACCTCGCCATTGAGGTGGATGACTTCGAAAGCCTTGCCAGGAACAATCCGCTGCCCCTGGTGGCCAGGGATAGGGGCTATGCCCTTCGAACTCTCAGGGAACGCGTGAAGGAAGCCGAAGGAGACGGGAAAGGGATGGAGGCCCTTCTGGATGAGTTCGGCGGGGCCATTCCTTCCACGGAAGATGAGCGGGGTTTGGAGGAAGAGCTCATCGTCCAGGAGTTCCACGGGTCGGGCCTCCCCTTTCTGGGGGACCTGAGCATGGATTCCACCGAAGGCCTTTTGGGGTGGATGGGTGGAGATGGGCGAACCCTCCAGGCTTTCGCCAATACGCTCCTTTGGGGTGTTGGAATCCACTCCGATCTTCCCGGCCTCGTGAAGACCGAGGAGGAGAAGGAGGCGTCCCTGGCCCTCCGGTTGGGTGGGATCCGGGGAGGCAGTTTCTGGAGGAGGAGGGGTGACTCCTCAGGATCGGCGCCCATGGGGGGAGCATCCGGGCCCCGGCACGAGTGGGGATTGCCCAAGGAGGGGCTGGCCCTCGCCTGGTGTGGAGACGGAGGGGACTCTCCCGAGGGCGTTTTGAACGGCGGCGCTTCTCTTCTGTCTGCTGCCAGGGGTGTGGGTGGGGTGGAGGACCTCCTGCTGGCTCTCGAAGAACGGTATCCAGGTCTCAAACGAGGTCGTGATCTGGGTGACCTCTCGGCCAGGGACTATGAGCGCCTGATGTTGGAATCGGAGCTGGCCGATCTCCGAAGCCAGCTCAGGGCCCTCCAGGACATCCCGTCCCGGGTGACCCAGTTGGAGACGGAGCTTCTGGACCTGAGGGGAAGCGTTACCGAAATCGGGGGAGAACTCGGCGCCGGGAACATGGAGTGGCATAGGGAGCGTCAGGATGCCGAGACCCATCTGGTGGCATACCGGGACAGGGGTCGCGAACTCCGGACGAGAATCCGGAAACTGGAAGCTCTCGGTGCCGATAGCCCATGTCCCACCTGCGGCCGTCTTCTGGCCGAGCACTCGCAGGAAGTTCTGGAAGAGCTTCGGGAGGAGTGGGAGACGCTGGTCCAGGATGGTCAATGGTGGCGGAAGCGGTGGGAGCAGCTCGAGGAGAAACCCCAGGAGCTCATCGAGCTTGAGAAACGGTCCCACCACCTGAATGCCCAATTCGAGGATTGCACGGAACGTCTGGAACGATCCCGGTCGTCTCTACGGGAAGTGGACGAACTCCGGATCCGGGAAAAAGAATTAGGCGATCGCCTAATTCTGGTTTTGGCAGAGGGAGCCGAAGGCGACCCATCCCTCACCGACCTCGGACCATTCAGGGATGGTGTAGGTGAAATCCCCGATACCCCGTCCGCCGCCCGGAACCTTTTCGACCTCGCCAGGACCTTGGAGGACGAGATTGTCAGGGATGGACGCCTCAGGATTCTGAATCGGGCCGGACGGCGGCTGAACCGGCTCACCGGTGGGCGGATCCTTGGGTTGGAGTCGGGAACCGGAGATGGGGAGGTCCAGTTGGTGGATGGGGGTGGGTCGGCTGGGGTGGAGGCGGATGAGGACCGGGCTGCGGCCGTGGTGGCCCTCCGGCTCGCCTTGGTGGAGCTGCTGGCAGAGGACTGGAATCCTCTCGGGTCCTTCGTATTGGGAGATCCCTTCGATCGAATGGGGGGAGAGGATCAACTCCGGGCCCTGGGCCTGATGAGGAGAGTCCTCTCCCGCATTCCTCAGGTCCTTCTCCTTACCAGAGGTTCGGTCGTGGAACGGGCTCCGGAATTCTTCGATGCCATCTTTGACTTCAGAGAGCACCCCGAAAAGGGAAAGGCCAACCTCCACTCACTCCCGGCTGGGGTCGGAGTTCTCCGGATCCGCTAGTTGGCGGTCCTCAACATCGCCCAGGCTTCCGCTCGCCCCAGATGGTACTCGGCCGTCTCCTGGTCCCCTTCGGCCAGCGCCCATTCGTACAGGGAATAGTGGACCCAGGAGTAGTAGCTGGGGATGCCCAGAACCGCCCGCCAGGGCCACCGGGGCCAATCATCCGGGAGTCCGTTTCGATGCATGAAGACCTCCGTCGCCAGAGTCCGGGTTCGGGGTGCATCCAGGAACAATCCCGTCACGCTCGTAAAGGGAGACATGGGAAGTTCAGCCAATCCCTCGGTTTCCTCAGGATTGGGAATCCCCTTGTTCAGCTTGAAGGCAAGACCCTGTCTCACGATGTAGGGGTTGAGACCCAACTCACTGGCGGCATTTCCCGACGAGGCGAAATAGATGGGGCGATCCTCCAGGGCGGTGCTGATAATGGACAGGGCGAACTGATGCCATGGCTCCACATAGCCTCCTGCGGAGAGGCTGGCCGTCAAACCACCACCCAGATCGACCACGCGGTCTTCTCGCAGGGGGACCAGCGTCTGGGCTACCCGCTCCATCGTTTCGTCGGGTAGTGTCAGGATCGAGCGCGTGGGAGCCCTTATGGGGGCATCCAGGAGGAGCGGGACCTTGCCGGCGCTCCGCACAGCCTCCGCATCCCCCTCGAATACATACTCCGCTCCTGGGGATCCCTCGGCCGTGTAGGGTCTTTGGCAGATGACCCGGGTGGGGTTCGCCCCAGGATCTTCGTTCGGTCCACAGGGTGTAGTGAGCTGTTTAAGCTGGAAGGCGTACCAATCGATGTTCAGATATGATGTGACAATGACCGTCACGTCCTGCCGAATTCCCTCCGCCTCCTGGAGATACCAGAGAGGGAAAGTGTCGTTGTCCCCGTTCGTGAAGATTACCCCGTAAGGCTCCGCACTCATGAGAAGATTGTAGGCCCAGTCCCGGGCCGAATAGTCCTTGGCCCGGCTTGCCCAGGGCCAGTTGAGGGCCAGAGGAATGAGGGCGATGAGCAGGATGGGGGCGGCCTTCTTGTATCCCGAAGGGACGCCCCGGGCCAGAATCCTCCAGATGGATGCGATGCCCATCCCGGCCCACAATCCCCAGACTGAAAAGCTGACGATGAAGAAGTAGTCCCGCTCCCTTACCTCATGGGCCAGGAAATCTCCCGCGGGATCCTGAATCGAATACCCGTACTTAAAATTCAGGTAGAAGATCAGCGCTAAGGAGAGAGTGCCGAAGAGGCTCACCATATACCACCAGCTTGCCCGGTCCTTACGGAAGTGCTCCAGAGCTCCGAAAACTCCCAGGCTGGTGAAAAGGAGGGTGAAGGGAAGCCGGGCCACGGAGAAAAGAACCTGGGTCCCCTGGAGGACTCGGGACCACTGCCAGTCGAAATATTGGAGATAGTTGGCGAACTGGAGATGGAGGGGGGCCAGCCTCGGGAAGAGGGGTGGCTTTACATACTGCTTTCTGCCCAAGGCATTCGAGAGGTTCTCACAGCCGCCCTGTCCCCATGTCAGGATGCTGGTCAGTGAACCCGAGAGGGTTTCACAGGTGGGGGATGCCTCGTTGATGACCGGGCCCAGACCCGCCCGCAAAGGCAGGTAAAGATGAATGGAGAGGCCCAGGAAGGTGGCGATGACAGCCGCCGCATAGAGCTTCCAATTCATCAGACTCCGTGGGTGGACAAGGAGGACGAAGAGGGCCAGGGCCGGTGCCGCCAGGAAGGCCATGAGGTGATTGCCCACCGACAGAGCCAGAACAAACACCATCAGGACAAGGAGATTGTCGTCCTTTCCCCGCCCAAGGTTCTCTCTCCAGTGGAACGCCAGCCAGGAAAGGAGGGCGATGGTGAAGAGGGAAACCGTATAAACCTTCTCGTTCACGTTGGACTGGTTCCAGACCGTGAAGGCCGTGGCGCTCACGACTACAGCGACAAAAGCGCCGACCAGGGGGAAGGTATCGTCCTCTGAGAAGTGACGAAGGATTTGGTGCACGACCAGGAACCAGAAGCCATGGGCCAGGGCACTCATGGTGGTGGAGAAGAGGTTGATCTTCACCGCCACCGAAAGGCCCAAAGGTGTAAGGAGAAGCTCCCAGGCCCGGGCAAGGACCACAAAGAGTGGATTACCCGGTGGGTGAGGGATCCCCAGGATGTGGGCCGTAGCGATGTATTCGCTGGTATCCCAGAACGCCGTAGTGGGTGCCAATGTGACGATGTAGAGGAGGGCAACCGTTCCGGCGGCCAGAAGAGCCCATCCGTAAGGCGGCTTCCTGGTGCCGCTATCCACAGCGTCCACGGTGGTGTCCACCATGTTCTACTCCCTCGAAAGAATAAGGCTGCCCCAGGTGTCTACCTCCAGTTTCCACCCCGGAGGGAGCCAGGTCGTGGATGAATATTCCAGGACGATGGCGGGACCCTGGAGCGTCTGTCCGCTCAACAGGTCCTTACGCCATACTCTTCGAACCTGGATCTCGTTCCCGTCGTGGAAAACCATGCCCGGGTCTCCCCCGACTTTCCCTTCTCCCGGAGAAAGGGGTTGGGGGTCCAGGGGAAGGGGATCCGCCTCGGCCACAGCTCTCAGGGTCACTGCCTCGAGTGGGGTGTCGGGCCGGGCATAACCATACCGTTCTTCATGGACCCTGTGGAAGGCCTCTTTCCACCCCTCCCACGGTACTCGGAGCTCAAAGCTCTGGCCCTCATAACGGGCATCGACCCAATGGTGGATCGCGAGAGAAGCCGGATCATTCCCTTCTTCCGCCATCTCCGAAACCGCCTGATCTTCCAGTTCCCTGAAGGTGGTCTCCAGGCGGTTTTCCAAACTTGGATCCGTAGAAGAAATCAGGAGTGTCCGGGAGATCTCCCTATTGGGTGGGGCGGCGAGCATCCCATAGGCCGAAAGAAGACCGGGGTCTGGCGGGACCATGGCCTTTTTCGCTCCCAGGCGCTCCGCCAGCTCCACCACGTGGAGGGCGCCGGCCCCTCCGAATGCCACCAGGACGAACTCGGCCGGATCGAACCCCCGTTCCACGGATATGACTCTCAGTGCTCGTTCCATGGCGGTGTTGGCCACGGCCAGGATGCCTTCCGCAGCCCCGCTGGGCGTTTTGTCGAGGCTCCCGGCCAGGGACTCCAGCGGGCCGGCAATGCTGTTTCTGTCCAGAGACCTTTCCCCACCCAGAAACGCTTCGGCAGGAAGGCGGCCGAGCCACACGTGGGCGTCGGTCACGGTCAACTCGCTCCCACCCAACCCGTAGGCGATGGGGCCGGGTTCGGCACCGGCGCTCTCCGGACCCACCCGGAGGGCTCCTCCGGTGTCCACCCGGGCGAGAGACCCGCCCCCGGCACCCACCGTATGGATGTCAATGACCGGGACCGCCACGGGCTGTCCCGCGATTTCGAACTCCCGGGTGTGAAGGGGTCGGCCAGGACAAAGGGAGACGTCGGTGGACGTGCCCCCCATATCGAAGGTGATGATCTGATCGAACCCCGAGCGTTTCGCCCAGGTCAGGGCACCCACAACCCCTCCGGCGGGCCCCGACAGAACGGTGTGAACGGGCTCCCGAATGGCTCGCTCCACCGGGACGGCCCCGCCGTTTGAGGCCATGATGTGCACAGCCTCTGCCCCGCTCTCGGCATGGAGGCGGCCCAGATACCGGGACATGATGGGAGACACGTAGGCGTTTACGGCAGTGGTGGAGGTCCGTTCGTACTCCCGGTACTCGGGAAGGAGACGGGAGGAGACAGAGAGGGGAAGGCCCAGCTCTTCGAGTGCCTTTGCCACCTCTTCTTCATGGACGCTGTCGGCGTAAGAGTGGAGGAGGACAACGGCAAGGGCCTCGGCGTGTTGTACCCTGTCCCTGAGAGTGGCCAGTTCCTCTCGGTCCAACGCCTCGATCTCCTCCCCCTCCGAACCCAGCCTGCCCCCAATTCCCACCCGGTCCTCCCGGGCAACAAGGGGGGGAGGTCGATGTCCCACCAGGGCGTAGAGCTGAGGCCGGTTCTGGCGACCGATTTCCACCACATCCTCGAAGCCCCGATTGGTGACCAGAACGACTCGGGCGCCTTTCCTTTCCAGAAGCCCATTCGTGGCTACCGTAGATCCGTGCAGTAGTCGATGAGGTCTGGGTTCCCCCAGGAGCTGTCGGCTCCCAGCCAAAACCGCCTCGGCCGGGTCAGCGGGGGTAGAGGGTACCTTCAGGGTAGTGAGGACTCCGTCGGCCAGGAGGAGAAGGTCCGTGAAGGTCCCCCCGGTGTCCACGGCGAGGACGGCGGTTGACGTATCATCAGTTGCCGAGGACATTCAGGCGCGCTCCGTCGGGTATATTTGCGGCATCGGGAACCGATGGGGCTTCCCCGTAACCATCCAGTTCATGCAACGTTTTCCGTCCTTCCCTGAGTTTCAGAAGCTGTCCCGTGACGCCGGGGTGGTTCCGGTGTGGAGAGAGTTCCTCTTCGACACCGACACCGCCGTCACAGCCTACGAAAAACTCTACCAACCCCCCTTCGGCTTCCTGCTGGAGTCGGTCGTCGGGGGTGAACAATGGGCCCGTTACTCCTTCTTGGGAAGCCAACCTAAGGAAGCTTGGCGATTGAAGGGAGGAAAGGTAGACCTTTGGACCGCCGAGGGTGGTTGGCAGGAGGTGGAAACCGAGGACCCACTAGGAGATCTGGATCGTCGCCTTCAGGCCAGGAAGCCCGCCCGGGTCGAGGGTTTGCCCCGATTCTGGGGAGGCGCGGTCGGGTTCTTCGGCTATGACGTGGTACGATACATCGAAGAACTTCCGAGCCCCCCCGACGACGACCTGGAGCTCCCCGACGGGTTGTTCCTCTTTACCGACGTGGTGTTGATCATCGACAACCTCCTGGGGCGGGGCCTGGCCGTGGCGGCGGTTTTTGTGGAGCCCGGCCTTTCGGAGGAGGAGCTTCGATGTCGCTATGAAGAGGGAGGGGAACGGGCCCAAGGGTTGGTGGATCGCCTCTCAACCGGGCCGGGTCTCTCCCCTCTCGATCTCAGACCCGAGCCCGACTCGGATCCGCCCTTTTCCAGCAGCCTCACTCGCCAGGAGTTTGGGGAGGGTGTGGAGCGGATCAGGGAGCTGATTCATGCCGGGGATGCTTTCCAGGTCGTCCTGAGCCAGCGCCTGGATATGCCTTATAAGGGGCGCCCCTTCGATTTGTACCGGGTTTTGCGGACGGTTAATCCTTCCCCATACCTCTACTTCCTGGAACTGGATGGCCTGAACCTGGTGGGAAGCTCCCCTGAAGTTCTGGTAAGGGTGGAGGATGGAACGGTCACCGTTCGCCCCATCGCCGGGACCCGACCGAGGGGTGGGTCTCCAGAGGAGGATCGGGCCCTTGCCCTGGATCTTCAGGCCGACGAAAAGGAACTGGCCGAGCACCGGATGTTGGTTGACCTGGGGCGGAACGATGTGGGACGAATCGCCGCCTTCGGAACGGTCCGGGTACCGGACCTCATGGTGGTGGAGCGGTATTCACACGTCATGCACATCGTAAGCCAGGTGGAGGGGGAGCTTAGGGAAGGCTTGTCTGCAATGGACGTTTTCAAAGCCTGCTTCCCGGCCGGCACGGTTTCGGGAGCCCCGAAGATCCGGGCCATGGAAATCATCGATGAGCTGGAGCCGGTGAAGCGCGGCCCCTATGCTGGAGCCGTGGGATATTTCAGCTTCGGCGGGATGAACATGGACACGGCCATCACCATTCGGACGGTCGTGACGACCGGATCCAGGGCCTTTGTTCAGGCCGGGGCGGGGATCGTGGCCGACAGCGATCCAGGCCGTGAGTTCGACGAGACCGTCAACAAAGCCAGAGCCCTCCTCAGGGCCGGGTCCATGGTCCCCGAGGAGGGCTGACCAACTTCCGCAGACGGAAGCTCCCTCAGTCCTCCAACTGGCCGTAGAACTCGGCTACGGCCTTGATGCCCTTTTCGAAGTTCTCCAGCGTGATCCACTCGTTGGGGGCATGCATGTTTGCCCCGGGAGGTGCGAATCCCATGAGGAGAACGGGTGCTTCGAGGATCTCCTGGAAGTCCACCACGATGGGAATGGATCCGCCCTCCCCGGTAAGGACCGGGGGCCTTCCGAATGCGGCTTCGAGTGCTCTTCGGGCTGCCTCGAAGAAACGACCTTCCAGCTCGGCTTTCCAGGGGCGGCCGCCGTGGAGTTCCTCCACCGTCACCTCGACCTCGGGAGGCGCAATCTCGGCCACATGGGCTCTTAATAACTCTCCTACCCGGACGGGGTCCTGGTTGGGAACGAGGCGGAAACTCACTTTGGCCATGGCATGGGCGGGCAGGACCGTCTTTGCCCCCTCGCCGGTATAGCCGCTGAGCATTCCATTCACGTCGCAGGTAGGACGGATCCAGAGACGTTCCAGCAGGCTGAATCCAGTCTCCCCGTTCAAGCCCGGAGCCCCGACCTCATCCGTGAAGCCGGCCAGGTCGAAGGGAAGGGCTCGGATGGCGTCCCTGGTCTTTTCATCCCACTCCATGACGTCGTCGTAGAAACCGGGGATGGCAACGCTCCCGTCGGAGTTCTTCAGGGAGTTCACGATGTGAGCCAGGGTATTTCCAGGGTTCACTACGGCTCCACCGTAGGAGCCCGAGTGGAGATCCCCGCCGGGCCCCTGGACATGGATCTCGAAGTAGGCGAGACCCCGTAGAGAGAAGAGGAGGGAAGGGATGCCCTGGGCGAACATGGATGAATCGGAAATCACGACCGCATCACAGGCCAGGCGGTCCCGGTATTCCTTGACGAAGGGCACCAGATTCGGGGAGCCGATTTCTTCTTCCCCTTCCGCCACCACCACCACGTTTACCGGGAGAGTCCCGGCGGTCTTGAGCCGGGCCTCCAGGGCTTTGATGTGAAGGAAGATCTGCCCTTTGTTGTCTGAGGCTCCCCGGGCGAAAAGGCTTCCTTCCCGCACGGTGGGCTCAAAGGCCGGAGATTCCCAGAGTTCGAGAGGTTCGGCCGGCTGGACATCGTAGTGTCCATAGACCAGAATCGTGGCAGCTTCGGGGCCCGCCCCTCTCCACTCGCCCAGGACCACGGGGTGCCCTGGCGTCTCGATGATCGAAGCTTCCAGCCCGGCTCCCCGAATTTGGTCCGCAACCCAGGCGGCGGTCTTCTCCATGTCTCCGGAATGCTCACTTCGGGCGCTTACCGAGGGGATCCTCAGAAACTCGAAGAGCTCGTCATGAAACCGAGTCATCTCCCCATCGATGTACCTGTTCACCTCCGCCATGATCGTCTCTCCCAAAGGCTGCAGCCAACTAGCGAACCGTCGATTTCCGAGAATTCAATTTAGCCGCCTGAGGATCTGCAACTCAAGCGTGTGTACGGGAACCCTTGATCATTGAAACAATCGGGCCGCTTCAGGCGTATAGTCGTTAGTCGATTGAACTGGGAGACGGGAAGCAACCATTCTTTGGTTGGAGACGTCATACCCAAGTGAAGGAACTGAAAATTGGGTGGACGAGGGGTGGACGGGAAAAGCAGGTGCGGTAACGCGGAGTTCGGCGCGTAATCCGAACAAGGGGGGGCTGGTCACCTCTCCTTCCAAGACTCCACGGGGTGCCTCCGTGGGGGGACGAAAAAAAAGGCGGCGGCCCTTCAGGGTCGTCGTCCTTTTTTTGTCTTTGAATTTTGTCGGCTTACAAGAGACCCTTCACGCCCCATCGATAGATGAAGGTGAACAGGGTTGCCAGTGCGGCGGCTCCCGCCATTCCGCCGATACTCAGGGCCTGGGGGTCGGTGAAGGCAAAGATGCCGACCCCGAGCATTCCACCGATCACCCCCGCGAATGCCCCAAGGACAACGATGAGGGTTGTGTGACCGGGCGTCGCATCTGGTCGCTTGACGATTGCCCTCATGATGAGGCCGATAAGGCCCCCCATGACGATCCAAATACCGATACCGATCCAGTTCTCCATGGGATTCCGTTGGGTGTGGTGGACTGATTGGGAACGGCGGGAAATCTATCCGTTTTGGCCCCGGGTAACCAGACCGGGGTAGGAGGTGGATTGACGGCACCCGGTTGGGAATCCTACGGTACGTACTACTGGAGGACCTACATGACCGACGATCAAGTGATCGACATTCGAGAGTATCTTGCCGAATCCCCGGAGGTTCGGAGTCCCGGAACCTTCTCCGTTGTTGGTGGCGGAGGAGAGCGCTCCAGGTTCGCCATGCCGGTTTGGCGTACCATCTATCTTGTGGGTGGAGACTGGGGTGGAATCGTCGCTCTCCCCAAAGACGTGGAGAATCCGACGGCTAAACCGGTCTTCGCCCTGGATCTGAGGCTGGATCCGGCCAGGACCGAGATCCCCACTCGCTCGTTAAACCTTCTTCTGGGCAAGAGTGTGCCGGCCCTGGCAACAACGATGGAGGGGGGATTCGCCATCTCCCTGGGGGAGGACGAAGAGTTCAGGTGGTTTCTTCAGGTCCTAGGGGGCCGCCCCGCAGAGCCCGAGGATAGAAAAGACAGGGAAGCTCTTCTCTTCCTGGCAGGGGAATGCTCGGGGCTCCTCTTCTTCAGGAAGCTGGCTACTCCTCTCCCATCAACCTCTTCAGCTCCCTGAGGCGGGCCTCTGCCAGCTCCTCCTGGGATGGGCCTCGTGGAGGCGTAGGCGACTCCAGTTCGCCGAATTCGGAAAGCAGCTCCTCCTCGGCCTCTCTCTGGCGGTCGATGCCCTCGATCTTTTCAGCCATCCGATCCAACTCGTCAAAAAGATCAGATGCGCCCCCGATGGCGTTTCGTGCGTCCGTCCGGCCCTGGGTCGCGGTCAGAGCCTCTCGCTTGGTTTTGGCTTCTTTCAGCTGGACTATCATGTCCTCTACCTCGCCCCTCTTCAACTCCAGCTCCGCTCGGAGGGCAAGGGCCTTCTTGGCCTGAATCTCCCTGCGCTTCTCGTGCTTCTCGGCGAATTCCACCGCCACATCAGCCGTTTCCTCGTCCCCGATCTTCCGGGCCATTTCCTCTCGACGACGGCAGGTCAGGGCCTCCTTCTCCTCCATCTCGCTCAGCTGGATCGCCTTCTTGATCTGTTCCTCGAGGGTGAACAACTGAGCCTTGGTGTCGGAGACCTCATGGTACATTTGCTTGAGGAGCCCATCCACCACGTCCGGAACGTCATCCCGGCTCAGTTCCTTATTGAAGTTGTCCACCGCTTCACGGAAAGCATTTCGTAGGTTGTCAAACATTGTTCGAATGGCTGAGCCGTCTGAGTCGTGAGGTCCGGAACCGGAAGAAGCGCCGGGATTCCTGAAAGTAGCATGGGTTCCCGGTGATACAAAACAAAGAACCCCGAACGCCATTGGGTCCGAGGTTCTCGGTGGGAATCAGGCCTGCCCAACCTGGATCCCTGTTTACTAAAATCGGGGCCTAGTTCAGGAAGGGCTCAATCCGCTGAGCGAAGGAGTTCCTGGCCCGGTGGAGTCTGCTTTTGACGGTTCCCAGATTCACGCCGGTGATGTCGGCGATCTCTTCGTAGCTCTTTCCTTCAAGCTCCCTCAGGCGGAAGACCAGACGGTGGTGCTCAGGCAACTCCTGGACCGTCTCCTCAACGATGCGCCGAAGGTACCGCTTCCGGTACATGTCATCAGGGCGCATCCGGGAGTCTTCGAACTGGAGGGGTCGGTGGTCATCATCCCAGCTGCTTTCCAGCTTTTGGAAGAGGACCAGAGGGCTCCTTGAACGATTCCTCAGCTCATTCTTGGAAAGGTTGCTGGCAATCGTATAAACCCAGGTGGAGAACTTCTTCGTGGTGTCGAAGCGGTGGAGATGGCGGGTGACCCGGATGAACGCCTCCTGGACGAGATCCTGGGCACGGTCGGCATCGCCGGTTTTCCGAATGATGAAATGAACGAGGCGGTCCCGGTATCGATTGTAGAGGTGCTGAAAGGACCCGGGGCGTCCGTCCAAATGGGCAATCACGAGATCTTCATCCGCCAGTTCTGTCAGGGGGCGAAGGTCTCTCAGTTGCTCCTGCTCCAACATCACGCTGACTGACATGGGACACCCTTCTGAGTCCAGAGTGACAACCGGAATTCTGTTCCCCAGCCCTTTTATAAAGGGTTAAGAACTTCGAATTTAAAATATATCAGCTTTAGGTGATGTCGCAAGGGGAGGGTTTTGTGGGGTTGGAAAGGCCAGCAGTAGCTGACTTTTTTGCTGTTTCAGGCGGAATCCGGGAGAATTTCCCAGGAGAATCTGGGCCAGCACCGAAGTCATTTAGGGGGGAAAAGGATGGGGGGAGGGCCGACACTCTCGGGTTTAGAACCAGCCCCCCCTGGGCCACCGAGATAACGTCGAACCACTCCCCGCCTGTCCTTACCGGAGTCGGGAGTGAAGACTCCCGTTCCGCAGATTTAAGATTGGATAAGGAAAGGGTTTCGTCACTGTCATATCGGTACGAATTCCAAATTGCTGTCCTGGTGCGTTGCACCGGCAGGGCATAACTCCGAGATTGTTCTCGTGGTATTGGTGACTGGGACCGCTTCCCTCGCCCGAAATCAGAACTCTAGAACGAATCATGGCTTCCAAACCCGAAGAATCTGGGATCCGCCCCGGCGGCAAAGGGCGAGTTTCGTCTATTGTCGGGTTATCACTATTGGAAGTGATTCGGTCTTTGGATCTCCCCTCTGAGGTACTGGCTTCGGAAGATCCCGCCCAGACCATGCCCCGCAGGCTCGGGCTGAGCGAGGTCGTCGAGCAGCAGATCAGGTTGTTTAAGGAGCAGGTCCGCAGGAAGGAAAAGATTACGGACCAACAGGCCCAGGACCTGGTTCACCTCGTGCTTCGGCGGCCGGATTCAGAGGAGGCATTCTTCCAGGCAGGGGATCTGCTGGCGGACGGGGTCAAGTCCCTGGGAGGTCTCAAAAAACTCTATTCCGAAAAGGCCAGGTATTCCCTGGCCCGAAGGGAATCCCGGAAGCTGATCAAATCCCTGTTTGGCCGGCCCATCGGAAGCTTTGCCCACGGGCCATTCACCCTCGAAGCCCGAGGCCACTTCCTCCTCGACCTGGATCCGGGCGGGGATGCCTGCGCGCTCCTGACGGGCCTTTCGCAGGCCGTCCTTCGGGCCTGCTTACCCCAGAAAGTGAGGGTCCTCCACACTTCCTGTGAGGCAAGGAAGGACGACCAATGTCGATGGGTGGTCTCTGCTCCGGAGTGATTCTTCCACCTCGGGTGTGGGGGAGGCTCAATCAGTACAAGGGAATCAGAGAGCTTTGTGGACCTCGTATGTGCACATGTCCTGGACCACGGTGATTCCCAGATCCCGGGCTCTCTTGGCAACCTCATCCGCCCGGATCTCCTTTTGCAGCCAGATGGCCGGCCGTTCGGGGCGCTTCATGGCTGCTTCCGCAATGATCGCGGCCTCGGCTGAGGGGCGGAACACAACCACCATGTCGATGGGTTCCGTGACCTCCTCCAGGGAATCCAGGGCGACCTTCCCCAAGATCTCGTCGACGAAAGGGTTTACCGGGATGATCTCGTACCCTTTGGCCGCCAGGTAGGCGGGTACCCGGCGGGCGGGTTTCTCCGGGTTTCTGGAGATTCCGATCACAGCGATGATCCGAACCGTTTCCATGAGGGCTTTCATTTCTTCCGGTCCAGGGTTGTCCGGATCTCCGCTTTCGTCCAGGAGTTGCTTAAGCTCGTTCAGTGGGCTCATGGTTGGGTTTCCTCTTCCGTTTCCGTTTCACATACCCTGTTTGTATTCGGAGCCTTCCTCTGGAAGGATTGCACCCTCAGGGTACATGAACCGGGCTGGGACAGGCAACCGTCCTATTGCCACCCGACCGGGGCCTCCCCAAGATCGTCCTTGGATTCGGCCGGCGGTCCCCAAAGATGAGGAGGCCGCCTCGATCAAAAACCTTTACCTGAGTCGACCATGACTGAAGTCGTGTTTTTGGCCATTGGCTTGGTAGTTGGAGCTGGCCTCGCCTGGAGACTCGCCTACAAGCGGGGCCAGGGAGAGGTCCTTGAACAGTTGGGGTCGTTGGTGGAGGGGCTCAGGGCCGGGAACGTCCCCAACCCCGCCCGGACATCCCAAGCTGAAGGTTCCCAGATCCGGGAATTGCGGGAAACTCTCGCGCGGAAACTTGCTCAGGAGACTCGCAGTGAGGACGATGAGGCCCTGAGGGCCCTTTCCCGAATCGCCCAGTACCTGAGGCATCGGGTCGAGTCCCCTCTTCTGGAGGGGCTGGAGAGTGGGTTTGGGGGACTCAGGAGCGCCGCCGACGAAGCGTTGGGGGCCGTGGAGGACCTGGAGTTTTTCCTCGAGGATCCTCCCCCTCCCCAGGAGCCGGCAACCCAAAATCTGGCCGATCTGGTACAGGAGGTCACCCGGGAATTCGCCGAACAGTCCCCCGTTCTTGTGAAGGTTCGTTCACCCCAGGAGCCCGTTCGGGTCAGGGTAGAAGCGGAGGCCACTAAGGACGCCATTTTCCTGATTCTCCACAACGGGGGGGAATTTGGTGGGGGCGAGCCCATCGACCTCACCCTTGGCTCTGACGGTGGGAAGGCTCGGTTGGTCATCAAGGACCGGGGCCCGGGGTTCACCGCAGAGGCCCTCATCAAAGCGATGGATCCCTTCTACAGCACCTCCCCGGCCGGGTTGGGTCTCGGCCTTCCGCATGCCCGCCGAGCCCTGAATGGCCAGGGGGGTGAGGTATTCCTTCGGAATGCCGAGGGCGGGGGAGCTGAGGTTGAGATTCGGCTTCCCCTGGCGGAGTGAGAGGTCCTCCCGTGAGTCTCCGGCGAGGGAGTCGGGTCGGTTGGGTTTAAGGTCAGATGTATCCGTACACGTGATAAAGAAGGACATAGACCAGAAGCCCTGAGATCGACACAAAGAGCCAGATGGGGAAGGTCCAGCGGGCCAGCCTGGCGTGAGCGTCGAAGCGGGAACTCCAGGCCAGGTAAAGAAGGCGGAGGATCATAGGGACGATCGCCGCCGCCAGGACCATGTGGGTGAAGAGAAGAGTCAAGTAGAAGGTCTTTGAAAATCCTATACCGGCGAACCGGTGGGTTCCCGTGAGGGAATAACGGAGAAGATAGAACACCAGGAAGAGTACAGAAGCCGTTACCGCTCCAAGCATGGCCCGCCTATGAAGGTGGGTCTTTTTTCTTTTGATGAACCAGTATCCGGCAACCAGGCAGACCGTGCTCGTCAAATTCAGAGCCGCGTTCACGGGAGCCAGGAAATTCCCGAAAGCCTCCCCGTTCATTGGTCCGTCCGGGTGGAAGCCCAGGTCGACGTGGCAAGCGTGACCAGAAGGGTAAGGAGGGTAGCGGCAAGGAGGGTGTGCAGGGATACGGGAACCACCGCCAGTCCGTAGTACACCGAGAGGAATCCAAGGAGAACTTGAGAGACTGCGGTGAACGTGACGGCCACACCGAGCTTTCTGATCCAGGGGGTCCCGCCGTGCCAAAAAGCCACATGTCCGGCGCCAAGGACGACGGCCAGGAGAACCACGCCAAGAACCCTATGCCCAAAATGGAGGGTTACCAGGGGATGGATGAAGGGGGGAATCCACTCTCCGAGGCAGAGGGGTACATCCGGACACGCCACCCCGGCATCCGTATGCCGAACGGCCGCCCCCACCAGGGATTGGCCGAAGGTCAGGAGGGAGGCCCCAATGGCGGCTTTCCTGAGAGTCTGGCGGCTTCCCTCAGCGGGGCCGACGCCCCGATCCCAGGAGGGGGATGAGACCAACGCCAGAACAGTGGCCAGGGCCAGGAAAAGAAATGCCAGACCCAGGTGGGTCGTGGAGATGGCATCCGGTAAAAGGAGGAGGACGGTAATCCCGCCGAACACAGCCTGGACCAGGAGAAGGAAAAAACCAGCCCAAGCTGCCTTCATGATCCACGGGTAGGCGGGTTCGTCCTTCCAGGTCAGGTAAAGGCCCCCGCACCAGAATAGAATCAAGCCTCCGGCCACCAGGCGGTGTAGGTGCTCCCAGAAGACCCCCCCGGTCATTTCCGGTACCATGGTCCCAAAGCAGGTGGGCCAATCCGGACAGGCCAGGCTCGATTCTGTGGCGTGGACGATGCTGCCCAGGAAAAGAAGACCCAGGGTCCAGAAGACCGAAATGAGGAAGGCCCTGTGGTGTTGGGATGGTCGCATGGTGGCCCGGTTACCCCTGTTGCCGTGGAATGGATCCGGATGATCTGGTAACTTGCGATGCTATGGCCAAGAAACGCTATACTCCCAGGCAAACATGGGGCTTCCTCAGGCTCCTGCTTCCCCGCCTCGCGCCACACAAGAGAGCGCTGGCTCTGGCGGCGGTGTTGCTTCTTTTGGCCACCGGTATCGGACTGGTCTTTCCTTTGGTCGTCCGGGAGCTTCTGGACTCGGCATTCCTGAGCCCGACCGGGGATGACAGCAGGCTGAACTTCATCGCCCTGGGCCTGCTGGGCCTCTTTGCCGTCCAGGCCTTCATCAATTTCGGCCAATCCTACCTTACGGCGGCAACCTCGGAGAGGGTGGTGGCCGGCCTTCGGCTCGATGTGTTCCAGGCCTTGATTTATCAGCCTCCCGGATTCTTCGACAACCGGCGGGTCGGGGAGATGACCTCCCGGATCTCGTCGGATACGGGCCTGGTTCAGGGGGTGCTCAGGTTCGGAGTCCCCGAACTGATTCGCCAGGGTGTGTTCCTGATCGGTGCGTTGATTCTTGTCACCATCACCCACCCCCACCTCACCCTCGTCACCCTCATCGCCATACCCTTCACGGCTCTGGTGGGATGGCTGCTGGGTAAACGTGTTCGCCGGCTTAGTACAAGGATCCAGGACCGCCTGGCGGAAGCTGTGGCCCGGGCGGAACAGGTTTTCACCCAGATCCAAACCGTCCAGTCCTTCACCCGGGAGGGTTGGGAGGAGATCAGGTTCAGAAGAGAGATCGACGCCGTCAGGGATGAGGGGATCCGAAGATCCGTCGCACGGGCGGGCCTCACCGGAGCCGTCACCTTCACCGCTTTCGGGGCCATCGTTCTCGTCCTTTGGGAGGGCGGCCAGTTGGTCCTCGAAGGCGTTCTCACGGCGGGAGATCTGGTGGCCTTTCTCCTTTATGCCGTGACGATCGCCGGGGCCGTCATGTCCCTGGCCGGGTTCTGGGGAAACCTCCAGGAAGCTGTGGGGGCGGCCGAGAGGATCTTCGACCTCATTCAGCATCCCCTGGAACTGTCTTCTCCCGAGGCTCCGGTCGTGCTCTCGAGCCCTGTCCGGGGCGAAATCGCCTACCGGAGTGTCACTTTTCAGTATGGGCCGGAGCTTCCCCTGGTTCTAGAGGGTATCGACCTGGATATCGCCCAGGGGGAAAGGGTTGCCCTGGTGGGAAGCTCCGGGGCAGGGAAGAGCACCATGGCGGCTCTCATCCCACGTTTCTACGACGTATCAGGGGGAAGTGTCAGCCTGGATGGGGTGGACGTTCGTCAAATCGGTCTCCAGGACCTGAGGAGTCACATCGGCATCGTTCCCCAGGAGCCCATGCTCTTTGCCGGGACCATCCGGGAGAATCTGGCCTATGGCCGGGAGGGTGCCACTGAGCCCGAGATCTGGGAGGCGGCCAGGCTGGCTCACGCTCATGAGTTCATCTCGGAGTTCCCCGACGGCTACGAACAGGTTGTGGGGGAGCGGGGGGTGACCCTCAGTGCGGGACAGAGGCAAAGGATCGCCATAGCCAGGGTGATGCTGAGAAGGCCGGAGGTTCTCATTCTGGATGAGGCCTCGTCGAGCCTCGATGCCGAGAGTGAATCACTGGTCCAGGACGCTCTGGACCATCTCATGGTTGGTCGTACAACCCTGGTCATCGCACACAGGCTTTCGACGGTTATCCGGGCCGATGGAATTCTCGTCCTCGACGGAGGCACCATCGTGGACCGGGGGAGTCATGCGGAACTCCTGCAGCGCAGCGACGTATATCACCGGCTTTACCGTCGGCAGTTCGACGATGCTATGGCCACCACGGTGGAGGGGGATGCCTAGAAGGCAGGCGGGCACTGGTTCGAATCCAGTAGTGCCCATTGCATTTCCAGCCGATTTCATCTTGATACTGTCGATTCGTACTGTCGATTGGGGCCCTTTGAAGGCGTCCTGATTGGGCGTCTGGCCTCCAAAGACCGCCGCATCGTGTCCTGGTCAGGTTGCTGATAACAGGTCAGGACGGTTTGTGGGCTCTTCCACCCACCAAGCTGGCAAAGGTCCTTCAACGGCGTGTCCTTGAGCTCCGTGGCGAATTTCCTCCGAAGGGAGTGCCAGCCCATCCCCTTTTCGTGCGGGAGGCCGGCCAAGCCCTCTCCCTTCGGCCACCAATCTCCGAATAAATGCCTTGAACAAGGCTTGGATGGATCCTCCGGGGAAGGGAAGACCCAGGCTTCCCCTATGCCGGGGCAAACCTTCTGGAGCTCCCTAAAGGCCTCTACAGCCTCTTGAGTCAGCGGCGTGAGGTGCTCAAGGCCAATCTTGTCACTCTGCTTTCCCCAACGAACCCATCCCCCATCCAGATCCAGGTCAGACCAGCGAAGCGATGCGATAGCTCCGATCCTGTGACCCGTTTCATGGGCTACGACCAAGGCGGCCTTGAACCTCAGATCCACGTCCCCAGCTATGTCGAGCAACGCTTCATAGCTTTCTTGGGAAAGCTGGGGCCGGCGTGGACTCTTCTCCCTTGGGAGCGGGAGGCCCTTCAAAGGGTTCCTGAAGAGCAGGAATCCACCTTTTCCGTCCCCGGCCAGGACCGCCCAATTGAGGACGGCGTGAAGGAACTTGAGGTCCCGAGCCACAGTGCGGGGGCCAACCTCTCCCCCTTTTGATCCCCTCGGAGCCAACCTTCCCGATGTCCTCTCTCTGATAAACCGTTCCTGATCCCGATATCCAGGAGTCATCGTTTCAAATAACCTGAGAACCGTCGAGGTTACCGATAACATCATCGAGTGCGGCAGTTTTCCGGACTACGCCAGCCCCTGCCTTTCCCTTCGTGGGTTCCGAACTGACGGGTACATCCAGGGAGTGACAGTGAGGGGGAATCGGCTCACGGCCATGGATCAATGGCAATCTACTTCCTCTACCCTAATGACTGTTTACCAGGCTGACGACCTCGTTGTGACGGAGAA